>CEAB01035975.1_pt1 | contig 32558 bp, 27 predicted proteins | sample 557651 | NCBI WGS metagenome assembly CEAB01 (sample SAMEA3182046, study PRJEB8094) | gut metagenome | biome: human; feature: gut; material: Stool; isolation source: human stools | place: Canada | collected 2011-11-15
TTCTCTTGGGGGATCTAAAGGGGGCCATTCTCTTACGTGAGAGAATGGCCCCCTTTATTCGCACCCCTGCGGGTACGCAGGGAAGAAGGTGCAGCACCTGCGGCGCTGCCATTATGTTCCGACAGATCGGCGATAACTCCTCATCGCTGCCAGCGATACCCCAAGGCACAACGCTTCGGAGAAGATCGGTGTATACCACACCGCGTCGCCGCCGAAGATCGCCGCGAGGAGAAGAAGCACGGCACTTTGCAGCGCCAGCCCGCGGCCGACCGAGATACAGATGGCGGGCACGGGGCGCTCGATGGCGGTCATAAACCCGCCGATGACGATGTTGAAGCCCAGCAGCAGATACGAAACGCTATAGCGCCGGAATGCACCGATGGAGTATTCGATCAGCGTATCGCCCGCGTGCGAGAGATATGCGCGCACGATCTGCGGCGCAAAGAAAAAGACGAGCAGAAACAGCGCCGGTGCAAAGATGCACACAGTCGTGAGCGCGTAACGCAGAAGCTTCCGGCAGCCCGCGTGATCGCCTTTTCCGTAGTGATAGCTCACAAGCGGCTGTGAGCCCTGCGAGATGCCAACCATCAGGTTGATAACAATGGTCGTCACGTAGGCAATGACCGTGTAAGTCACGACGCCGTCCGTGCCGATGCACTTGAGCACCGTGCGGTTGAAGAGGAAGATCATCAGTCCCGTGCACAGCTCCGTCACGCCGTCGGCAAGGCCGATGGGCAGGATGCGCGCGTAAAGGTGCGGATTGAAGCGGAATTTGCACAACCGGAACGTGCACTTCTTGCTGAAAAAGTGGACAAAGTACGAGACGCAGGTCACAAGCTGCGAGATACCCGTGGCGACCGCCGCGCCGAACACACCCATATTAAGGTGGAAGATGGCGATGTAGTCGAGCACGCAGTTTGTGAGGCACCCACCGATGACCGTGAAGAGCGCGTAGCGCGGATAGCCGTCCGTTTTGACGAGCACCTCAAGGTTGTAGGACACAAGGTAGCACACGCTGAACGGCGCGATGCCGAGAAGGTAGTGCTTGACATAGTCAAGCGTGATCTCGTCCGCGCCGAGAAGGCGGGCGAACGGCTCTAAAAAGAGCAGCACCAGCGCGGTGATGATCGCGCCGATGACGAGCAGCGTGACAAAATTCTGCGAAAAGAGGGTATTGGCCTCGTGCCGCTTTTCCTGCGCGATGAAGATCGCGATGAGCGTGGACGAGCCGACGGCAAAGAGCACGGCGATGGAAAAAAGCGCGTTGGTGAAGGGAATGGCGAGGTTGACGGCGCTCATCGCGTATTCGTTCACGCCGATGGAGACCATGAGCCCGTCGACCATGGAGTAGAGCGAGAACACGACCTGTGAGGCCATCGTGGCGGAGACAAAACGGATGAAGTCATGTTTCAGACTTTTCCCCGAGAGTAACAAAATAACACATCCTTATCAGATTTTTAGAGTGAATGGGGTGCGCTGAGAAAACAGCAGTTACTTCTGCCGCACATCAAGGCCGAAGCGCTCAAGGAGGACTCTGGCAATCTCCTCTTTCGTTTCAAGCACCTGCCGCACCTGCACTTTGGCGTCGCGGTATTCTTTGTAGACGTTGCCGACGAGCGTGCGGTTGGTCTCGCCGGAGAAGATCGATATTTTCAGGAATTTGTTGAAGGTCGAGTCCGGATGCTTTTCGCCCCAGAACGAGGGCATGACGAAGTCGTCGTCGATCTGCGGCTCTTCCGTAAAGCCGTAGATCGGCTTCCATGGCTTGCCCTTTTCCTCCTGCCAGAGCGTCCAGCCGTAAAAATCGTCCTTGCGGAACTGGTAATTGCACACGCCATCGGACTGAATCGCGTCGAAGACGAGCGCGAGCGGTTTTCTCGGCGATTCGCTGCGCACGCCCACGTCTGTGAGGTAGCGCCTGCCATTGAAGTCTACGACGAGAATGCGGTGGCGGCGCATCTGCACCACGCCCGGCTCATCCATGAAGCGCGCGGCGTACTGCATGACGGCAAAGCCGAGGGACTGGAGCAGGTACCCGTAAGCGCCCTGCAATTCAAAGCACCAGCCGCCGCGGTGCTCTAAAACAATCTTGCGGTAGAGGTCGTCCGGCTTGAGCGAGATCGGGATGCCGAGCAGCGCGTCGATATTTTCGTAGGGCACATGTGTTAAATGCGCCCACTGGAGCGCGTGCAGCGTTTCCAGATCGGGCGCGGGGATCTTGTCGTATTCGAGCCGGTCGAGATATTTCCGGATCTCGTCTCGCGTGAGCATAGAGCGCCTCCTTTTTATGTTTGCTGCATTCATCGTATCATAAAGCGCTGGTTCTTTCAAGGGGAGAGAAAAGAAGAGGCCGCAGGGCGCATTTGCATGTGCCCTGCGGCCGGTAAATGTCTGCTGGAATGCTTAACCGAGCAAACCGGAGAGAACATTGGCAAGATTGTGGGAGGCAAAGACGGTGCCGATGACGAGCGCGACGGTGGACATGATCTTGATGAAGATGTCGAGGCAGGGGCCGACGGTGTCCTTGAGCGGGTCGCCCACGGTGTCGCCGACGACGGCGGCGTCGTGCTCGGGGCTGCCCTTGCCAGCACCTTCGACCGCGCCCGCTTCGATGGACTTTTTGCTGTTGTCCCAGGCGCCGCCGGCGTTGCCGGTGAAGATGGCGATCATGATGGCGCAGACTGTGGAGCCGATGATCACGCCGCCGACAAACTCAGGCCCGAAGATGAAGCCGCAGGCCACGGGGACGACGACCGCGAGCAGCGACGGAACCTTCATCTCGCCGATCGCGCCCTTGGAGGAGATCTCAATGCAGGTCTTGTAGTCGGGCAGGACCTTGCCTTCAAGAAGACCTGGGATTTCGCGGAACTGGCGGCGAACCTCTTCGACCATCTTGCGCGCGGCCTTGGCTACGGCCTCGATGAGCATGCCGGAGAACAGGAACGGCAGCGCGCCGCCGAAGATCGCGCCCGCAAGCGTCATGGGATCGACGATGTTGAGCACCAGCGGAGTGGAGAAGTCGTTATAAGAGTAGAGGTAGGAGATCATCAGCGCGAGCGCGGCCAGCGCACCGGAGCCGATGGCAAAGCCCTTGCCGATGGCGGCGGTCGTGTTGCCGACGGAATCGAGTGTGTCGGTGATCTCGCGCACCTCGGGGTCGAGGGCGGACATCTCGGCGATGCCGCCGGCGTTGTCGGAGATGGGGCCGTAGGTGTCGACCGAGACCGTGGCGGAGACAAAGGACAGCATGCCCATGGCCGCCATGGCAACGCCGTACATGCCGGAGATGGAGTAGGAGCAGATAATACCCGCGCCGAGCACGATGCAGGGTGCCATGCAGGACTTCATGCCAAGGGCCAAGCCCTGCGTGATGGTCAGCGCCGCGCCCTCTTTCGAGGCCTGGGCGAGCAGCTGCGTGGGCTTGTAGGCGTCAGAGGTGTAATACTCGGCGAACGCGCCGATGATGATACCGGCGGCGATGCCGATGGCCGCCGCAATCCACGGGGAGAAGAAGCCGACCTTGAAGCCGAGGCACGCGGTGAGAAGACTCTTGTCATAGCCGTGGAAGCAGACATAGGCGACGGCGATGCCGAGCAGCATCGTCAGCGCGGCGGAGACGTAGGTCGCGCCGTTCAAGTCGCGGTGCGGGTCGTTCGAGGGCTCGCTCTTGAAAACGAGCGTCGCAATGCCGATGCAGCAGGCGATCAGGCCGATGGAGACGAACAGCAGCGGGAAGCGGATCAGGCTCTGCAGCAGGTCCTCCGTCATGCCCGTACCCTCGGCAAGGGATTTGGCGAACATGTGGTAGGAGAGGATGACGCCGGACGCGATCGCGCCGACAAAGCTCTCCAAAAGGTCGGAGCCGAGGCCCGCCACGTCACCGACGTTATCGCCGACGTTATCGGCGATGGTCGCGGGATTGCGCGGGTCATCCTCGGGGATGTGCGCCTCGGTCTTGCCGACGAGGTCAGCGCCCATGTCGGCGGCCTTGGTGTAGATGCCGCCGCCCACGCGGTTGAACATCGCCACGAGCGAGCAGCCCAGCGCGTAGCCCGAGAGCGTCATCGGGAAGGGGACGAACGTGAGCCCCAGCAGGTTCGTATAGCTGCCGGAGACCTCTTCGAGCTGCCCGAGGCCCAGACCGAAGATGAGGTAAACAAGGAACAGGCCCAGCAGCGCGCAGCCGCCGACGCACAGACCCATTACCGAGCCGCCGCGGAACGCGACTTTGACCGTGTCGCCGATGCTGCGGCTCTCGCGGGCGCGGTTCGACACGCGGACGTTGGCATACGTCGCGATCTTCATGCCGATGAAGCCCGCGCTAGCGGACATCACCGCACCGATGAGCAGCGCCGCGGCGGCGTGCCAGGTGGTGATGATCGCCATCAGAACGGCGATGCACGCCACCACGATGGCGAGGATGCGGTACTCATAGTTGATGAAGGCATTCGCGCCCACGCGGATCGCCGCGGCGATCTCGCTCATGCGATCGGTGCCCTCCGGCATTTTCTTCACCGCGGCGAAGTTGAACGCGGCGAATGCCAGTGCCAGAGCAGCGGCAAAAAATACGACAACAACAAACAACATATCCATTCTCCCTCTTTTATTTGCCATCAGATCATGTTGATGTTTTATTCAAAAACACAATAGATGGATTCGTTGAAATTGGACAGTTTGTATTGTATACTCGATATTGCTAAGAGTAAAATGCGACTTTATAACGATGATTGTGAAAGTTTGTCACAGGGGGCGGTTATGAATATTGATAAATACAGAATGCTGCTGGAGGCGGCCGACACCGGCAGCCTTTCCAAGGCGGCGGATAAGTTCGGCTACACGCCCTCCGGCATGGTGCACATCGTCAATTCGCTCGAGCAGGAGTTCTCATTCCCCGTTTTGCAGCGCAGCAACAAGGGCGTTTCGCTCACGGCGGACGGCGAGCGCATCGTGCCCATCCTGCGCGAGATCGTCAAGTGGGACGAGCAGCTGCGGCAGGTCTCGTCCGCCATCTGCGGCAAGATCGTCGGCGACATCATGGTCGGCAGCTATTTCAGCATCGCGACGAACTGGCTGCCCGAGGTCATCCGCCGCTTTCACGCGGACTACCCGAATGTGCGCATCTCCGTCATCGAGGGCACGCACCAGAAGCTCGACCAGCTGCTGCACGAGCAGCGCGCGGACTTCTGCCTGTTCAGCTACCCGCCCGAGGAGGGATGCAGCTGGGTCTCGCTCAAGCGCGACCCGATGGTGGCGATGCTGCCGCAGGATCACTCGCTGGCAAAAAGCGCGGCTTTTCCCATCAGCGAATTTAGCCGTGAGGAGATCATTATGCCCGCCGAGGGCTACGACTACGACAGCATGAAGGTGCTCTCGCGCTACAACATCACGCCCAGGGTGAGCTACTCGACCGGCGAGGATCACGCGGCTATCGCCATGATCGAGGCGGGGCTCGGCATCGGCCTGTTCAACCGCTTGACGACCGAGCGCAGTAGCCGCGGCGTCGTGCGCCTGCCGCTCGACCCGCCGGAGTACGCGGAACTCGGCATTGCCTACCCGTCGGTGAAAAAGCTCTCCCCTGCGGCAAAGCAGTTCGTCAAATATCTGCGCGACTATATCGAAGGATAGAAGTTATGCCGGTTTTCCCTTGACAGCAGGGGAAAACCGGCATACGATATTCTCAGCAGCCCATGAATGGGCGGCACTAATATGAAATGAAGGAGAATTTTTTGAGTACTAACTTCAAGTCACTGGAGCGTGTGCGCTGACCGGGAGGGCCGGCAAATTTATGACACACGCCGTTCCTCCCGAGAGCTATGCTTTTCAGGAGGAGAACATGAACCGCGAAAACAAACGCAAATCCTTTGAAAAAGGCTATTACAAGACCCACGCCTGCCGCGACACCTTCACCTGCAAGGTCTGTGGGCGGCTCTGCACGCCGGAAAACGCCGGCAGCGACCATCGCAACCACTGCCCGAACTGCTTATCGAGCCTGCACGTGGACATTGAGCCGGGCGACCGCGAAAGCGACTGCGGCGGCATCATGGAGCCCGTGGCCGTCTGGGTGCGAAGAGGCGGCGAGTGGGCGATCATCCACCGCTGCAAGCGCTGCGGAGCGCTTAGTTCGAATCGTGTGGCGGCGGACGACAACCCGATGAAGCTCATGAGCATCGCCATGCGCCCGCTCAGCGCACCGCCGTTTCCTCTCGAGCGCATCGAGGAGATGACCGCCCTCATGGGCGGCGAGGGAAGCCTCCGGTAAACGGCAGGCGGTAAAAAAGAAAATCACACAGCAAAAAATGCGGCTTGCTCAGCAAGCCGCATTTTTTGGCACCCCCGACCAGACTCTAACTGGTGGCCTACCGCTTAGGAGCTACATTGTTCGGATCGTGCCTTATAGTACGCCGTGCTTCAAAATGTCCGCAAACCCGCATGAATACTGGCTTTTTTATCGAACTGCCTGTTGCGGAGTATCTGAAAATATCGCCTAATATTGGCTCGTTTTGCACTCAAATCGAACCTGCTATTAGACAAATATTAGACAGATTTTTAGCTGTCACCCCAAACACCGGGGACTCTTTGGAACTATCTTGCCCTATAATTTGACATTGTTCAAGAGGAAGAAAGCGTAAGCTGACTTCCTCTTGTTTTTATATGCCGATACAGGAGGTGAATCCCTTGTCATTAAACCTTCCCTATTACTATGGACATTCTGGTGAACAATACGCTTTCTTTCGTATTCCAAAGCTGCTAATCACCGATAGTCGGTTTGATGGCGTTTCCTCTGATGCAAAGCTACTGTATGGACTGCTGCTTGATCGCATGGAGTTGTCCTATCGGAACGGTTGGGTTGACGACCAAAATCGTGTCTTTATCATTTTTACGGTAGAAGAAGTCATGGAAACCCTGCGCTGCCGCTCTGAAAAGGCGGTGCGCCTATTCGCAGAATTGGACAGCAAGAAAGGTATTGGTTTGATTGAACGCAAGCGGCAAGGACTTGGAAAACCGGCTATCATTTATGTGAAAAACTTTGCCGGCGATATATCCTGAATAAATCGAAAGTCCAGACTTTCGATTTTCGAAAATCATAGATGTGGCCGGAGTCTGCGTTTCTGTGACTTTCGATTTTCGAAAGTCTTGATTTTCGGTTTTCGAATTTCTTGACTTTCGAAAATCGAAATCTAATAAGACTGAGATATAGCAAGACTGAGAATAGAAAGAATACTACCCGAAAAAAGAATAACTGTAAGAAGCAACAGCTTTGTTAGAACAGGGGCCGCAAGGCTCCTTTTTTGTTGGAGGAGGTGTCCCATTGAAAACAATCGCACTGGCAAATCAGAAGGGCGGCGTGGGTAAGACCACCACAGCCGCCAGCCTCGGCATTGGTCTTTCTCGGCAAGGTAAAAAAGTCCTGCTGATCGACGCCGATGCACAAGGCAATCTCACGCAGATGTTGGGCTGGTCGCAGCCCGACGAATTATCCCCCACGCTCTCCACGCTGATGGAGAAGATCATCGCGGAGCAGCCAATCGCCCCCGGTGAGGGCATTCTGCATCACCAATCCGGCATCCATCTTGTTCCCGCCAATATCGAGCTGTCGGCACTGGAGGTTACGCTGGTCAACACCATGAGCCGTGAAACGGTGCTGCGGCAATATCTGTCTACGGTGGCGGACCGCTATGACTACGCACTCATCGACTGTATGCCGTCCCTCGGTATGCTGACCATCAACGCCCTGACCGCTGCGGACAGCGTGATTATCCCTGTGCAGGCGCAGTATCTTCCAGCCAAAGGACTGGAGCAGCTTTTGCGAACCATCACCCGCGTGAAACGGCAGCTCAACCCGAAGCTGGAGGTGGACGGCATTGTGCTGACGATGGTGGACAGCCGCACCACACTGGCGCGGGAGATCAACGCGCTTGTCCGCAAGACCTATGGCGGTCATGTGTTCGCAAGTGAGATCCCCCGGTCCATCAAGGCGGCAGAGATCAGTGTGGAAAACAAAAGCATTTACGACCATGACCGCAGTGGCAAGGCGGCGCTGGCGTATGAAAATCTGACGAGGGAGGTGTTGAGCCTTGGCAAGCAAATTAAGCGGCATCGAACTGACCCGGTACGATGACCTATTCAAAACAGACGCGGAGCGTGAGGCCGACCGGCAGGAGCGGATTCAGATCGTCCCAGCCGCAGAGGTTTTCCCATACTCCCGCCAGCCATACACCATTGACCGCCCCACGCCAGATCTGGTGCGGCTTATGGACAGTATTGAGCACATCGGCATCGCTGAGCCGCTGATTGTCCGGCCCCGCGAGGGCAGCGGGTATGAGATTATCTCCGGCCATCGGCGCGATTACTGTGCGAAGGCCGTGGGGCTGGATACCCGCCCCGTCATCGTCCGCAATTACAGCGACGAGGAAGCAGACATCCTTGTTGTGGATTACAACATCAACCGCGAGGACTTACTGCCCAGCGAGAAAGCCAAAGCCTACAAGCTGAAGCTGGACGCCATGAAACGGCAGGGTCAGCGGACAGATTTAACTTCTGGCCAACTTGGCCAGAAGTTAAGGGGACATAGTTCAATAGACCTTTTAGCGGATCAGGTAGACGAAAGCCGCAAGCAAGTACAGCGATATGTGCGTCTGAATAAGCTGATCCCTCCGCTATTGGACGCGGTGGATGCGGGAACGCTCAAGTTCGTTCCCGCAGCGGATTTCCTCTCCCACCTGTCCGAAAAAGAACAGACCTACCTCCTGCTGGTCATGGAGCGCGATGAGGTATCCCCGTCGCTGGGACAGGCCCAACGGCTCAAGCAGCTCAGCGGCGAGGGAAAACTGGAAAATAACATCATCGACCTCATCATGCGGGAGGAAAAGCCGCTGGAGCGCAAGGTCACGATCCGCAACGACCGTCTGCAAAAGTATTTTCCCGCCAGCTACACCCCGAAGCAGATGGAGGATGTCATCATCAAGCTGCTGGAGGGCTGGCACCGCAAGCGGCAGCAGGAGATGAGTCGATAATGCTTCTGCCGGGGCATTTGTTGACATCGGACTGGCGTATTGCTATGATGCGAGCATCAACGAAAAGTGAGGTGCCGCAAGTGACTTTGCAAGACGATAGAAAAAACAATACCGATGGTCACAGTGATTGGGAACAGAATTTGCCGGAGTTTTTGCAGGAGTCAATCCAAGCTATGGTCAGCGCGTGGGATAAACTGGATCGTGGTGAAGAATATTATCTATGGGATTGCGATTACTGTTCTCTGCAAAGCGACATCAATAGCGCGGAGGTAAACCGGATCATCAGTCCTGAACAGGCATGGTATCTGCGCGAAAAATATTTGCGAATGGAGCGTGAAGTCATAGAATGACCGCGAATCTACGCTGCCTGTCGGAACAGAAGATTTCAATGAAAACGGCACGGTTTCCCGTGCCGTTTTGCATTGCAGCCGCCGAGACAGGCGGCTTTTTTCATGAGCAAATTGGAGGTGATTTCATTCAACAAGCAGATTTTTCATGCAGTGTCCCTCTCAGGCGGTAAGGACAGTACGGCTATGCTCTTGCTGATGATTGAACGAGGTTTGCCCATAAACACGGTCCTTTGGGCAGACACCGGCATGGAATTTCCGGAAATGTATGACCATATCCGCAAGGTGGATGACTACCTTTACCGGGAGCGTGGTATCCACATCACCATGCTCAGTCACCCAAAAGGCTTTGAATACCTGATGTTCGAGGAAGAAAAGCAAAAGCCATCTTCCATCGAAAACCGGCAAAGGCTGGGCGTTCCGCTTTACGGAAACGGCTGGCCCGGCGTTAAGGTCCGATGGTGTACGGGGCAGCTTAAAACGCATCTTATCAGCAAGGAGGTCAATCGGCTCAAGGGCGAGTATCAGGCTCTCCACTATGTCGGTATCGCGGCAGATGAGCCGAAACGTATCAAGAACGAGCAGTATCCGTTGGTGGACTGGGGTATCACCGAAGCAGAGGCTTTGAAACTATGTTACGACCGCGGTTATGACTGGGGCGGATTATATGAGATATACCACCGCTGTTCCTGTTGGTGCTGTCCCCTCCAGCGGATCGACGAACTGAGAAAGCTGCGGCATCACCACCCGGAATTATGGAAAAGGCTCCGCGATATGGATCAGCGGGCCATCGCCCAATTCGGGCATAACCCTTTGGGGCAATTCAAACAGAATTGGACAGTAGAACGATTGGAACAGAGATTTGCAGCGGAAGATGCTCAGATCTCTGTTTTTCTATCTTCTGGAAAGGACAGCACCATGACAGAAAAGCAGAAGCAGGAGTGCAGCGAGGTGGAAACCATGCTGCAAGGCACACCGAAGCAAAATGTTCTGATCTCCTTTGATGGCAAACCACCGAAAACGCTGGAAGAATTGGAAAAGGAGCAGAAGCGGCAAAAAAAGAAACATAAGGATCGGGGTGAAGCACGATGACGAACTATCAGAAGCGAAAAGAAAAGAATGACGAGTACCGCAACAAAATCATGCGGTTTACCTTCCAACTCTCCCTCGGTGATACCGAGGTGCGGGAATGGTTTGAACAGCAACCCGAAAAGGGTGCCTATCTCAAAGACCTAATCTTACGGGATAAAGCGGAGCGGCTTGGGTACAGGGAGCAGAAAAGCGCAGAACCCAACAAAGCCGGTGACTACGAGATCATACAGTCCATTCGTATGGGTGGGCGCGTTCTGCTTATGGGGTTCAATCCAAAGGACGAAACCTATATGACCTGCTATCAGCAGTACAATTTTCTCGGAGAAACAATGTATCCCGAAGCACTTGCCTGTAAGAGTTATCTGGAAATTGCAGAAACCTTTTTGAATCGCTTGCAGGCACAGGTCGAAAAAGTCAAAGCATTCCGTGCGGCCCGAAATGTCCCCTATGCCGTTTTAGGCGCGGAGGCTTGCCTTCCTCCATCAGAGGAATCTCTGCAAGGCAAGCTGATCGTTCTCCGCCCCACCAGCCTTGCACCGGAATACCGCACGGCAGACTGTCAACTCGGCTTCGCGCTGAGTGGATTTGGCTGCACACCCGGCGCACGCGGGCGTGCGGTTTACTTCGAGGAATTGTATTCCGGTGAACGATGCCGGTGGGACGCTTCCGACATTCTTGGCGTAGCCAATCCAGAAAAGATACCGGATTGGGCGAAAGAAAAGCTGAGAGAATATGAACAAAAGCGTACTGAGCCGAAAAAAGAACGAGGTGAAGCCAGATGAGTGACCGTGAGCCGGTAGACATCATGGGCGTGTTCGCCTTTCCAAATCCCGACAAAGACAAGCGTGATATTCGCTTTATTGACAGCGCGTATCGCACGCTCTTTACTATCAAAGATGGGGAAAGCATCGTCATTACCCGCTTTGACGGTGAAAAGATGGTTTTCCCTTGCAAGTACATTGACGATTGCCATGTCTGCATCGGTAATTCTGCCTATCATATTTGTGAGTTTGCAGAAATGCAGGAGCGCAATGGCAATATCTATGTTCCCAGCGCGCCGAAAATCAGCGGCGAGATCGGCACCTATGAAATCTATCAGATCCCCGCAACCGCTGATGTGGACTACTATTTCCGGTCTTATGAAGCGGCAAAGGGAAAACTCCAGAGCGCTGATTATCAGCGTTCTTACGCCGGTATGTACGCAAAGGGAAATTCGCTGGAGGATCTGTGGGCAAAACACAACAGCGACCACCGCCCCTTTGCCCATCGGATGCGTTCCATGTCTGTAAGCGACATCGTGGTACTGACGCAGGGTGGAAAGAAAACCGCCTACTACACGGATAGCGTTGGTTTCAAGGAAGTGCCGGAGTTTCTGACGCAGAAGCATCAGGAGAAAAATAAGCATAGAGAGCGAGGAATCGAGCGATGAAGCGGTTTTATGTGTTCAGGGACGGTACGATGGAGGGCAGCGCCGCGTCGAGAGTAGCCGCGCTGGATATGATCCGCCAGCTTCAGAAGCGGGAGACACACCCGTTTTTGCGCTCATCGTTCAGCATGATCGAGGGCGAGGAAGAGTTTATTCCCTATCCTTCGATGAAAAAAGAAAAAGCAAAAAATCAGAAAGAACGAGGTGAAGCACGGTGAGCCAGTATGACGCCAGCAAGCAGAACTATCAGGAAGTCACGATCATGGGTAAACCGGCGCTGTTTACCGACTTTCGTATTGACCGAACCACCGTGCCGGAGGGCGTATATCGCTACGAGCTGCGCCACGGGGATGAGGATTGGGGCGAACCCGTTGAACTGGCCAGGAGCATTTTCGCCAACTACTACGGCACCGTCCTCACTCGTGAGCCGTTCCAGCTTCCCGTTGATGGGTGGATTCCAATGGAGAATGACAGCCTTTCCTTTCAAGATGGCGGATGCCGTACCCTTGCGGAATTTCAGGAGAAATATCCCGCCAGCGAGAAAGATGTCATTGACTTTTACAGCGTCAATGATCCTGCGCTTCACAATCTCTACTTCTCCCGCAGTGAGGAACAGGACAAGGTTGTCGGCTGCGTGGGCCATCTGCGGGGCGACTTTGGCAGCGGTAAGCAGTTTTATACAACATGGTGGCCCCACCAGCAAGACGCACTGAATACGCCGGAGTTTAAGGCCGATATTGACCGCACCGTGAACTGGCTGCGGGAGCAGCCGGATTCTCCGCTGCGGGATTTCGACACGATGAAGCGTTGCTGTGACCGCTACGAAAGAGCCTGTGCCATCAAGAGCGCGATGTTTCCTTCCTGCGGCTTCATGGTAAAAACCAAACAGTATGTGTATATGCTCCGCTGTACGCCAATCAAAGGTGATTACCAGTTTTATATTTACTGTTACCAGCGGAAACCGTTTGAAAAGGCCCAAAAAGAGCAGCAAAAGAGTGACCGGCTCCAAGTGAAAAAGTGAACAGAGCCGGAGAGATAGGAGGTGCCAACTTGCCTACTAAATTTCAGCTTATTACGGAGCTATATGACCAGACTGTGCAGAGCGTCACCGGCAGCTATCAAAGCTGGACGGGCTTTCTCCGCGCGGCCTGCTATAACTACAAATGCCCATTCGATGAGCAGCTTTTGATCTACGCCCAGCGCCCGGACGCCACGGCGGTCCTTGAGATGGAGCGCTGGAATCGTCAGTTTGGCCGCTGGGTCAACCGTGGAGCCAAGAGCATTGCCGTATTTGGTGATGACGGCCAAAACTGCCTGAAGCTCTACTTCGACGTGTCGGACACCCATGCGTCCCGTTTTGCCCGTCCGCTGCCCATCTGGACGATGCACCCAGCCTTTGAGCCGGAGGTCATCGAAACGCTGGAGGCCACCTTCGGCAACCTTGCTGAAAAAGAAAATCTGGCGGATGCGGTGCGCTCCGCCTGCCACAATGCCGTGGCAGACAACTTCACGGACTACCTGCAAGACCTGCGGGAGTGTCGGGAGGACAGCCTGCTGGAGGAACTGGACGACCTCAATTTAGAGGTGTTCTACCGGGACGCGCTGGAGGTCAGCGTGGCCTATATGCTGATGACCCGGCTGGGCTTACGGGCAGACGATTATTTTTCGCCCGATGAGTTCGCCCATGTGTACGAATTCAACACGCCCACCACCATCAACGCCCTGGGCATCGCTACCAGCGACATCGCAGAGATGGGGCTGCGGGAGATCAGCCGAACGGTCATGCAGGCCCAGCGGGATCAGTTTTTTGCAAACCGCACGAGAATCGGTTATGATGACCGCACAGAACAACACGAAACACCCCATGAAAGGAGCGAACAGCATGGAGATCACTTACAGGATGCAGAACGGCTATCAGGTGCCGAACCTGCTGATGCCGCAGACGCCGGAGGTGCATCTGGGCAAGTACGCAGAACTGCGGAGAGCGTACCTGAAGAAGCACCGCAGGGTGCTTTACACCAACCTGAAAACCAGCGGCAAGCTGACGGAGCATCTGGCGGAAATCGAGCAGACCGCGCGGAAGATGGTGGAGCAGACCGTGGCGCAGATGGCACAGGCCGAGGGCGTGACGGAGGAACTGAAAGCGACCGATCCCCTGCGCTGGACGGGCCTGATGAACAATCTCCGGTACAGCGCGGAGGAGCTGGTGCTCAGCGACCTAATCTACAACTGACAACCCAAGAACCCACAGAGGCAGGAAGTGATGAGCTTCCTGCCTTTGTCGATCACAGCGGGGATTATGTGCTGCTGGATCGCTTGCGCGCTGACTGCGACTACTTCCTCGGCGCTGTGGGCCGGAGTGAAAAGCACCTGTGGGCCGGCAATGTCCACACGCAGATCAAAAAAATGCGGGAGCTGTATGACGCCCTCCCGGAAAAACCGGAATGGCTGACCACAGAAGCTATTGACCGATATGCCGCGCAGATGGCCGCACCCTATCAGGTCGCAGCCTATCACCATACTGAAAACGGCTTTGACGATAAGCTGGACTATCAAACGCTGGAGGAAGCGGAGGCTGCGGCGCAGGGCTATGTTGCCGGTACGATGGAGAGCGACGGTTTTGCCTATGACGGCGCTGCCGTCTATGACGCCGAAACACGCCAGTGCCTCCGCGTCTACGGTGATTACCCGGACGAAAAGGCGCAGGAACAGGCAGCAGCCTTTGCGCTGGAGCATGACACCGCACAGCAAAATACCGCAGTACTGCCCGCCTTTCTGGATATGCATCTCATTGAAGCGAATCTGCTGGATGACGGCGGGCGCAAGCACAAGCGGCAGGAGATCTTTGAATACTTTCAGGCGCACAAGAGCCTTGCGGAACGCACGGAGTTCTTGAAAAACAGCTACAACGATATATGGGTGGAAGTCCTGACTGACGGTGTTCGGACAGGCTACCACGCCGAGAAGGACGGACTTTTGATGTGGGAGGGCAGCTACCTCTCCCGCACCTCAGAGTCCGTTTTTTCATGGTCGGTCATCACCGAGATGACCGAGGGCCTGATCGAGCGCGGCGAGTACAAAATTAAGCTGGGCCTGCAAAATGCCCCAATCGTCGCGGAGCAGCTTGCCCTATTCGACATGGGCGGCGACGCCCCGGTGTACGAGGCTCCGGCAGACGCGCCATCCGGCATTCTGGCCCCGGCCCGCACGGTGCCGCAGGAGGTCATCGACCAGGCGCTTTACACAGCCGGAAACGAACCCGGCAGCGCCGAACGCATTGCGATGTTCTATATGCGGGAGCATTCTGAACAGGAAAATATAGCGTTTCTGCGTCGGGAGTTTGGCACAGAAAATGGGCGCGGCATCGAGTACGAAGGCCGCAAATATGCCGTTTGGTTTCTGGAGGACGGCATCCACCTCGCCCAAGGCGACAGCGTCCGCACCGGATACAGCAAAACCGTGGTCTCATGGGGACTGGCGGCGGGCCGCATTTTGGGGCTGCTACGGGCCGGGATCTATCTCTCCGCCGCCGAACTGACACAGGCCCCTGACAAGGTGCTGCACGAAGCAATGGACGCCCTCCTGATGACAGCCCGTGACCTGACCAAGGAAGGCCGGGACATGGGGCTGCTCCCGCAGACTTTGGCCATCCACGACCAGCACAAGGGCTACCCGGAACTGGACGAGGACATGGTCGCGTTCGCAAAGACGGATGGTGGCCTACAAATGCTGGCGCAGGAATACCACGCTTTTCTCGACGCTTATTATGATGATCCATCCATTCTGCGTTACCGTCTTTCAGCGTATAACACTCACCGCATCGGCATCATCCTCAACGACCTGCCATACGAGGAACGACACTTTGATGCTCAGCCCAGCTTCCTGCGGCAATGCAAAATGTTCATCACACAAGACGAGATCGACCATTATTTTTTGCGGGAGGGCGTCGAAAGTCGGCTGGCGATCTATTCCCATTTCTGCTATCCCCACACGCCGGAGGAACACCAGAAATTCATCAAGGGCGGCTTTGGTGAGTACAGCGGCGGTGGCCGTGCCGGATACCAGCACACGAAAACATCAAAAGGGCTGGAGTATGAGCGCGACTATAATTTCAAGAAATATGATACCGTCCATCTGACCATCCCCAATGTGGTCAAGGAGTATGAGCGCCTGATCGCGCAGAAACGATTCCCCGGCGAGGATGCCATCGCAAAGATCCCGGAATATGAGCGCGGGCGGTTGGCTCGAATCGTCTACAACGGTTTCTATAATGCCCCGGATGAAATTCCGCGCCCCTATCCGAAAAACACAGACTTCTATGATGCCGTTCCCATCATTGAAAAGCAGCTTCAGGACAAGGCCAAAGCTGCGGATATGCTGGCGGCGCTGACTTCCCGGCTGGATGGGACGGACGAGAGTGACCGTTCCTATGATTCCATCCGCCGCGCAAAGGATAGGCTTTCGGAGTATGTGGACGGCACTTTCAGCCTGTTCAATCACCGGCATGACGCACAGCTTGTAAAAGCGGCGGAGCAAACCGCATCAGCGCAGACCTCGCCTGATACAGTGGGAACGGTCTCGCAGGAGCTGACGCAACTGGAGACAGACACCGGCACTTCCGTTGGCGATATTCCCATCGGTATGCGCCTGACCATAGATGGGCGGCAGTTTGAAGTGGACAGCGTAGACGATCATATGCAAAATGTATCGCTGCGGGATGTGACCTTTGAAGGCGGGACGGGCTTTCCCATCTTCCGAAAGGAATCCCTCGACTATGTCCGCGCTCACATGGAGCAGCCGGACATAGCGCAGGAAACCGCAGCACCGCAGACGGACGAGCCGCCTGCGGTACTCACCCCGCCGAAAAAGAAAAAGCAAAACGCGCTTGCCTATCCGCTGGACCCGAACGGCAGCAACTACCGCATCACTGATGACCACATCGGAGAGGGCGCGCCGCTGGAACGTTTTCAGCGCAATCTGGACGCGATCCGTACCCTGAAAGCGGTGGAGGCGGAGAACCGAGCCGCCACAGCGGAGGAACAGGCGGTGCTGGCACAGTATGTGGGCTGGGGCGGTCTGGCGGACTTCTTTGACGAGAAAAATCCTCGTTACGCTGAACTGAAAGAACTGCTTACCGATGCCGAATACGCCGCCGCCCGTGAATCCACGCTTACGGCGTTCTTTACGCCGCCTGTGGTCATCCGCGGCATCTATGCCGCCCTGGGACAGATGGGCTTCACGCAGGGCAACATTCTGGAGCCAGCCTGCGGTATCGGCAATTTTCTCGGTATGCTGCCGGAAAGCATGAGCGGCAGCAAGCTCTACGGCGTGGAGTTGGATGATCTCTCCGGGCGCATCGCCCGCCAGCTTTATCAGCGCAGCAGTATCGCGGTGCAGGGCTATGAAAAAACCGCCTTCCCGGATAACTTTTTTGATGTTGCCATCGGCAATGTCCCCTTCGGCCAGTTTCATGTAGCGGATAAACGCTATGACCGACTGAATTTCCCCATTCATGAGTATTTCATCGCCAAGGCGCTGGATCAGGTCAGACCGGGCGGCGTTATCGCCGTTGTGACCTCCAGCTACACCATGGACAAGCGCACCGCCAGCGCGCGAAAATACATCGCGCAGCGAGCGGAGCTGCTGGGGGCGATCCGCTTGCCCAACAATGCGTTCAAGGCCGCGGCAGGAACCGAGGTCGTTTCAGACATTCTGTTTTTGCAGAAGCGGGAACGAATGGTGGATATAGAACCCGAATGGGTACATCTTGCCACCAACGAGGACGGCATCCAGATGAACAGCTACTTCATCGACCACCCGGATATGATCTTGGGCGAGATGAAGATGGTGTCCGGGCCGTTCGGCCCTGCGCCCACCTGTGAGCCGTACCCGGAGCAACCGTTGGAAGCGCTGCTGGCGGAGGCCGTTCAAAATATCCACGGCGAGATCACCGCTTATGACCGGGAGGAAGAACTGGAGGGTGAAGATCATTCCATTGAGGCTGACCCTGCTGTCCGCAATTTTTCCTATACACTGGTGGACGGCCAGATCTACTACCGTGAAAACAGCCGCATGAACCCCGTGGAGGTATCCAAGACGGCAGAGAGCAGAATCCGCGGCATGATCGAGCTGCGGGACTGTGTGCGGACGCTGTTGGAATACCAGACCGAGGACTATCCCGATGAGGAGATCAAGGCGCAGCAAGCCAAGCTGAATGCCCTCTACGATGCCTTCACCAGAAAATACGGACTCATCAACTCCCGCGGTAACGCCATCGCGTTTGACCAGGACAGCTCCTATTTTCTGCTCTGTTCGCTGGAAATTCTGGACGAGGACCGGAACCTAAAACGCAAGGCGGACCTGTTCACCAAGCGCACCATCCGCAGCCACAAACCCGCTGAAAAGGTAGACACGGCGGTGGAGGCGCTGGCGCTGTCCATCGGGGAAAAGGCTCATGTGGATATGGACTATATGGGCAGGCTCACCGGTAAGGACGAGGAAACGCTGTTTTCCGACCTCAAGGGCGTGATTTTTTTGAACCCCGCTTACACCGGCGAGAACGATGGGCATGAGAAATACCTGCCTGCGGACGAATACCTCTCCGGCAATGTGCGTCAGAAATTGGCGGTTGCTCAAGGCAAGGCGGAGCAGGACACGCAGTATCAGATCAACGCTGAGGCATTGGCGCGGGTGCAGCCCACCGACCTCACTGCCAGCGAGATCTCCGTCCGGCTGGGCGCTACATGGCTGGACACTGAATATGTGCGCCGGTTTATCTTTGAAACGCTGGGGACACCCCGCAGCGCACAATGGAGCATAAAGGTCCACTATTCCGGCATCACCGGTGAGTGGCGTATTGAGGGCAAGAGCAAGGATCGCGGCAATGTCAAGGCCATCAGCACCTACGGCACCAAACGCATTAACGCCTATGAAATCATCGAAGTTACCTTGAATCTGAAGGATGTCCGCATTTTTGATTATGTGTACGATGCCGATGGCAGGAAAACCGCTGTCCTCAACAAGAAAGAAACCGCCATCGCCCAGAGCAAGCAGGAACTGATCAAGGATGCCTTTGCCGAGTGGATCTGGAAAGACCCGGACCGGCGCGAAGCCATCTGTAAGACCTACAATATCCTGTTCAACAGCAACCGTCCCCGTGAGTATGACGGCAGCCATATCAATTTCAGCGGCATGAACCCGGAGATCACGCTCCGCAAGCACCAGGTCAACGCCATCGCGCACATTTTGTACGGTGGAAATACGCTGTTGGCACACGTTGTCGGCGCGGGCAAAACGTTTGAGATGGTCGCGGCGGCGATGGAGTCAAAGCGGCTGGGCCTGTGTCAGAAATCTCTTTTTGTGGTGCCAAACCACCTGACAGAGCAGTGGGCCACTGAGTTTTTGCAGCTTTATCCGGCAGCGAACATCCTTGTCGCTACCCGTAAGGATTTTGAAACCAAAAACCGCAAGAAATTCTGTGGTAGGATCGCCACCGGCGACTACGATGCCATTATTATCGGGCATTCGCAGTTTGAGAAGATCCCCATGAGTGTAGAGCGCCAGCGGGCCATTCTGGAACAGCAGATCGACGAAATTATGATGGGAATTTCAGAGGCCAAGCGAGAAAAAGCGGAGAAGTTCACCATCAAGCAGATGGAGAAAACCAAAAAGGGCCTGCAAGCCAAGATCGACAAGCTGAACGACCAGAGCCGCAAGGATGATGTGGTCACCTTTGAGGAATTGGGTGTTGACCGTATCTTCATTGATGAGAGCCATTATTTCAAAAATCTCTTTCTCTACACGAAAATGCGGAATGTGGGCGGTATTGCCCAGACCGAGGCGCAGAAAAGCTCAGACCTCTTTATGAAGTGCCGCTATTTGGACGAGATCACCGGAGGGCGCGGCATTGTCTTTGCCACTGGCACCCCCATTTCCAACAGTATGGTGGAGCTTTACACCATACAGCGGTATTTGCAGATGTCGGCATTGGAGGAGCAGGGCTTACAGCACTTCGATAGCTGGGCGGCGAACTACGGCGAGACCGTCACCGCCATCGAGCTGTCTCCCGAGGGCACCGGTTACCGGGCCAAGACGCGGTTTGCCAAGTTTTATAACCTGCCGGAGTTGATGAGCGTATTCAAAAATGTGGCGGACATTCAGACGGCGGATATGCTCAAGCTCCCCGTGCCGGAGGCGCATTACCACAACATCGCCTTGAAGCCATCGGAGTATCAGAAAGAGATCGTGGCGTCGCTGGCGGAGCGCGCTGAGAAAGTCCGCAACCGCGAGGTGGACAGCAGCGTGGACAATATGCTGATGATAACCAACGATGGCCGCAAGCTGGCGCTGGATCAGCGGCTGGTCAACCCCATGCTTCCCAGCGATCCCAACAGCAAAGCCGCCAAGTGCGCCGAAAATGTGTTTGAGATCTGGCAGCGCACCGCTGACAAGCGTTCCACCCAAATGATTTTTTGCGACCTGTCCACCCCAAAGGATGACGGAACCTTCAGCGTTTATGATGATGTTCGCGCGAAATTGCTGGAATTGGGCGTTCCCGAAAACGAAATCGCCTTCATCCACAACGCCAAGAGCGAGGTGCAGAAGAAAGATCTGTTCGGCAAAGTGCGGAGCGGTCAGGTGCGTATCCTGCTGGGCAGCACCCAGCGCATGGGCGCCGGCACCAACTGCCAGCAAAAGCTCATCGCCCTGCACCACCTCGAATGCCCGTGGCGTCCGTCCGACCTTCAGCAGCGGGAGGGGCGCATTATCCGGCAGGGCAATGAAAACCCGGAGGTAGACATTTACAGCTATGTCACCGAGGGCACCTTCGACGCCTATCTTTACCAGCTTGTGGAGAGCAAGCAGAAATTTATATCGCAAATCATGACCAGCAAATCGCCTGTTCGCTCCGCCGAAGATGTGGATGAGCAGGCGCTTTCTTATGCCGAGATCAAGGCGCTGGCCAGCGGCAACCCCATGATCAAGGAAAAGATGGATCTCGACATTGAGGTGTCCAAGCTGAAGCTACTGAAATCCAACCATTTGAGCCAGCGGTACGCGCTCGAGGATGCAATCAGCAAGACTTTCCCTAAAAATATTGCCGAAGCACAGGAGCGCATTTCGGGCTATGAGGCCGATATAGCCGCGGTTAAGGAAAACACCCACCCAAACGCAGACGGTTTTTCTCCGCTTGTGCTGATGGGCGTCCCCCATACCGACAAGAAGGAGGCTGGCGCGGCGCTGCTGACCATGTGCCAGGCGATGCTCTCCCCGGAGGCGACACAGATCGGCAGCTATCGCGGCCTGACGTTGGAGCTGGCGTTCGATACCTTCGCGCGGGAATACCGCTTGACCATGATCGGGCAGCTCCGCCATACCGTTACGCTGGGAACCGATGTGTTTGGCAATTTGCAGCGCATGGACAATGCACTGGAGGGACTGCCTATTAAGGAGCAGGCTTGCCGGGAGCAGATTTCCAATCTGCAAACGCAGCTGGAAACCGCAAAGGCAGAGGTACAAAAGCCGTTTCCCCGCGAGGCAGAGCTGAACACCAAAACGGCACGGCTGGAGGAATTGAATTCCCTGCTGAATTTAGACCACAAGGAGCCGGAGATCGTAGACGCCGAGCCGGACGAGGACCAAAGGCCGCCGGAGCGCCGCAGACCGCAGTTGGAGCGGTAAAACCAATAGAAAATGGAGGAAATTATGGGTTATCAGGAAAGCTGGTTCTATATCGAGCCGCAGCACAAATTCAAGAAATTGATCCAGGCATACGAAAAGGCGGAGCAGTCCGGCTACTATGAGGTAGCCGGTGCGGAACCACATTCCGTTATTGTTTTGAAGCAGCCCTTTGGCGATATTCCTGCCGGGAAGAAGCTGCTTTGGGTGTGCGGCGACCGCGGATTCCACTGTGCCGCAGGGGTATTCGGCGGGGAGTTGAAATGCTCTGGCAGGCTCCGCGTCATTCCGGTGGAGGCGGTGCTGGACGGCACCGACGATCCCCGCATGGAGGGGCTGGACTTTGACAGTCCGGCCCCCAGCGAAAACGCCTATATGAAACGATATAGCGTCGCCAATTACGCCCACCGGATGCGGGCGGGTCTGGCACGATAGAAAGGGACTGCACATGAACAAGAAAATTACAGAAAATGACCTGTACGCAAAATTGAGGAAAGAACGCGAAGAACTCTACAAGATCATTGGTAAAGAAGAAATTACCGATCAGAAAGTCCGTATTGATAAATACGCGCATCTATATGTTCTGCAAGACGAGATGACAGAGTACCTGAGAGCACGGAGACTGAGCCAAGCAGAAATCGAAAAGCTGTATGCAGTTGAAAATTTCTATGAGTATATCCAGAACTATTTGCTTCATCACAAGGAGGTTTTTAATTACCCATATCAAAAATGTGCTGATTCTATTCTTTATCCAGAGGACTGAGAAAAGATCGCTGGGAGGTGATTCCCCATACCCTACCTATCAAAAGACCAGATCGCCGCCGCCCGCAAGATGGATCTTCTGACCTACCTGCGCCGCTTTGAACCGCAAGAGCTGGTGCATATCGGCGGAGACACCTATGCCACCCGCACCCACGACAGCCTGAAAATCTCCAATGGAAAATGGTGCTGGTGGTCGCGGAATATCGGCGGCACAACCGCGCTGGACTATCTGACCCGCGTGGAGGGGCTTTCCTTTCTGGATGCCGTTCAGCGCATCCTCGGAGAATTGCCCCGTGTGCCGACCAAATCAGAGCCAACCGCACCGCTTCCGAAAACTGAATTTACCCTCCCGCCCAAACACGCCGACAACCGGCGTGTTTTTGCATATCTGCGGAGCCGCGGCATTGATGCAGAGATCATCAACCACTGCATCAAGCACGGGCAGCTTTACGAGGATGCCGAGCGCCATAACTGCGTATTTGTGGGCTACAAATATGGAACCCCTGCCTACGGCGCACTGCGTGGGACGCTCTCAGAAACCACCTTCGCCGGTGAAGTCTCCGGCAGCGATAAGCGGTTTTCCTTTGCCGTTCCCCTTTGCGCCGGTGGCAAAACCCTCTGCGTGTTTGAATCCGCCATTGACGCCCTTTCGTACCTGACGCTGCTGAAGCTGCGGGGGCGGGATTGGCGCACCGCCAATACGCTGTCCCTCTCCGGCATCTACCGGCCAAGAAAGGATGGCTCCATCCGGTTCCCCGCAGCATTGGAGCAATACCTAAAGGACAACCCTGGCGTTGCGCGGATCGTGCTGTGCCTGGATAATGACGGGCCGGGACGGGCGGCGTCGACGGCCATTCAAAAGAAACTTTCCGAGTATGAGGTCATCGACAACCCGCCCCGCTGCGGAAAGGACTACAACGACCAGCTCCAGCTTGTGAAAGGAATCAGCGGCAGGGTAAGAACCCGTGGCGGTGATGCGCGCTGATTTTCTTTTTCGGCTGGGTTAGGACTGCAAGCGGCCTGCGGCTGCTTTGCAGTCGCAAGCATAGCATTTTGACATCAAAATGCGCTTGTTAAGGGGCAAGCCCCCTAAAACCCCTAATTCAAAAGAAAGAAGTGAACTGGAATATGATACTTCCGCCTGAAACCTCCCCTTGGGGAAGCGTCCAGTATTGCGAGAAGGTTGCCTCCGGCATTTTCTCCGTCAGCACCGCCAGTCATGGCGGCATCATGGTCTACTCTGAACTCTCGCCGCTGTTCCTGCCCACTGCATGGAACTGTGGCTTTTCTTTTAGCGGATGGCGTTGCTTTGAGGAAGATAGCGATGCTCCTATCGTAATACGGGAGTTGTTGGATCGCGGTATACTCTGTGCCCCTCACGGAATGAACCGGGCAGAGTACGAACATACCATTGACCAGAGTATCCAGCATCATCATCCGAAATACTGGAATGCCAGAGTGCGCCATGAGGTCCGCGTACATACCGCGATCAAACGCGCAGAAGAAAAGTTTCGTTGAGGTGGGAACATTGAAACGCAATAATGTGAAACAGCTTACACTCCGCCTGACCGCTGATGAATATGCCCATGTCAAGCAGCTTTCTAAGAGCAGCGGTTTGAAGATGGAGCCTGCCATCCGCGCCCTCGTCATGGGCGTAAATCTATATCCCCGTCCGCCCGACGAATACGCCGAGATTCGCCGCCAGCTTGCCGCCATCGGCAATAACATCAATCAGATCGCCCGCGCGGTCAACGCCCGCGGCTTTGCCAGCGGTGAGGACATCGCCGCGATCACGGCGGCGCAGGAAACGATCTGGAACATCGCGGAGCGGCTGTGACATGGCATACACCAAGGTATTCGCCATCCGCGCAAGGCTGGACGACCGCGTGAAGTACGCCGTCAATGGGGAAAAGACCGAGCTGGACGAGCGGATCGTCTACACCGCTGACCCGGAGAAAACCGATACCGTGCGCTTTGTGACCACGCTGAACTGCCGGTCTGCCGAAACCGCCTTTGCTGCCATGCAGAAAACGAAAAAGAAATACAAAAAGACGGGCGGCGTTCTCGGCTACCACTTCATCCAATCCTTTGCTCCTGGCGAGGTGACGCCGGAGCAGGCCCATGAGATCGGGTGCGAGTTTGCGCGGCGATTATTCGGTGAGGATTATGAGGTCGTCATCGGGACCCATTTAGATAAGGCCCACCCGCATAATCACATCGTGGTCAATTCTGTTTCCCGCACGGACGGACACAAGTATCATTCCAGCCCGGAGAGCTACTACAACGATGTGCGCGGCACTTCGGACGCGCTATGCCGGGAGAATGATTTATCCGTCATCACCCCACAGGGCAAGGGCAAGCATTACGCCGAGTGGAAGGCGGAGCAGGGCGGCAAGCCCACCGTGCGCGGCGTGATCCGCGCCGACATTGACGCGATCATTGGGCAAGCCTACACCTACGATTCCTTTCTCATGCTCCTGCGACGAAACGGCTACGAGGTGCGGCGCAGCCCCAATCGGAAATACACAACGGTCAAGCCACCCGGCGCAAAGCGGGCGATCCGCCTGGACAGTTTGGGCGAGGGCTACACCGAAGCGGATATTCTGCTGCGGCTCTCCCGCCAGCGGCATGGCGGCATGGCCCCGCTGATCATCGCCCATACCGTCAAGCGTTACCGCGTGAAGGGCAAGCTGTCCACCGTCCGAAAAAAGAAAATTACCGGCTTTCACGCCCTATATCTCCGCTACCTCTACCTGCTGCGGGGAAACAGGCGGAAAAAGCTGCCGCCCAAGCTGCCCTTTTCCGTCAAGCGGGAGGTCATTCATTTGGAGCGGTATGAGCAGCAATTCAAATACCTTTTATCAAGCGGAATTACCACCGAAGCGGAGCTGGAGCAGCGTATCCGTGTGCTGGAGTGGGACATTCGCTTGCTGGAGGAACAGAGAAAACCACTTTATCAGGAAAGGAGGAATACCAACGATGAAGAAGCACAAGCCAAATACAGCGCGGAGATCCAACAGCAGACTGCCGCCCTGCGTGAAAAGCGCGGGGAACTGCGTCTGTGCCGCAGGATACAATCGGACATTCCGCGGGTATCCCAGCAGTGCCGGCAGGCGCAGGCTGAACGGCAGGAAAATCTAAAGAAGAAGGAGGAACACGAGCATGAGTACCAACGGTGAAACCGCTGACCTGATGGTGCGCGAGGGTATCCAGATCACCGAGAGCGCCGTTAAGCTGGCAGGGCTGGGGGCAAAAAACCTTGCCGCCTTACTGATTGCCCTTGCCAATGACAATCAGAAGCTCGCCGGTAAAACCAACCTCAAGCGCCTGATCCACGACGGCGAGGAGTTGACGATCTTTTCTGTCAAGCAGGAGGACTTGAAGGGATTTCAGATGGAGGCCAAACGCTACGGCGTCCTGTTTTACCCCATCGTCAATAAGGTGGAAAAGACCGGCACGGTGGAGATCATGGCCAAGGCAAGGGATGCCAAGCAGATCAACCGCATTTTTGAGCGCATGGGTTATCCCGCCCCGGTGAAGGAGGACGCTGCCACAAAAAAAGAGAACGCCCGCGCTCCGTCCGAGAGCAGCTCCAAGGAGCGCGGGACTGGTGCGAGAGCGTCTACGGAACCGGCTGCGGAGAAAGCTGATGCCCGCCCCTCTGTCCGCAGCCGCCTGATGGCACTGCAAGCCGCGGCAGAACGGGATGGCACGGCCCCCACCAAGGACACCGTGCGGGAAGCCATTCAAAAGGCTATGCCCACGCGGGAATAAATTGATTTTGAAAAGGAGAAACGAACATGGCAAAGTTAGACGATTTGATCCAGCAGAAGCAGCAGAGGGACGAGGACTGGAAGGCAAAGAAAACAGCGGAGCGCGAGGAATTGGGGCAGCTTTCCGACGATGCGGTCATGCGCGTCACCAGCGAACCTGGCGCATACCTTCACTATCTGGACACGCAGGCCATCAACCCACGATACAGCGCATCCAATGTGATGCTGGCGATGGCGCAGAACCCGGACATCACCTACATCAACAGTCTGGAGGTGTGGAACCGGCTGGGGCGCAGCGTCAACCGTGACGAGAACGGCATGAAGATCCGTGTGTCAGACACCTATGTGAAGGACGGAAGGGAGTATCACGGCTATAAGATCGGGCGTGTTTTTGATGTGACGCAGACCCACGGCAAGGCCGGTGTTCCGGCGCTGAGTCTGAAAGACAATACGCCGGAAATGGACGCCGCCCTGCGCCGATTGCTGGACAGCTCCCCCGTTCCCGTGGTCACCAGCAGCACCATGTATCAGGACGCCGTTTATGATCCTAAAACGCAGAGCATTACGGTATCCAGCCGCCTGATCGACAGCAAGATTTTCGCGGCGCTCTCCCGTGAGATCGTCCACGCCGGCATCCATGACCACGGGCGCTATCCCTACTATACCCGTGAGGACTGCGCCATGGACACCGAGAGCGTCAGCTATATGCTCTGCCGCAATTTCGGCGTGGACACCCCGCAGCCCGATGTGAGCCGTGTGGGGCAGGTGTTTGACGGTATGGAGGTGCAAGATCGCCGCGGTGTGGTGGACAGCCTGCAAAAGTATTTTCGTAAGCTGCAAAATGATATTCAGCGCGAGATCTCTCCGCAGGAGCGCAAGCAGCCGGAACTGAATCGGCCCGTTCGCTGAAGAAGGAGGAGGACGAAGCGTGAAAAAGAAAGTTGCGTTTGCACTCTGCGCGGCGCTGATGCTGTGCAGCATGAGCGTCGCGGCGCTGGCCGCAGAGCCAATGACAGAAGCCGATACGGTATCCACAATGATCTCTGCCGCAGATACGCTACCCGGCATTTCCGCCTATCCTGCCGAGGTCAGAGCCAGCGAGGAAAACGGTGTGTACCGATTAGAAAAGGTCTACTACCTGACCGCAAAGGACGATCCCACCACGATCCCCACCGCTGACTTTGAGCGCGAGGGCCGCACCTATACGCTCCTTGATTTGCTGAAAAACGACCAGACAGAAACGGACACGCGGGAGCATATCGAGGTGGTCACGCTGGAAAGCAAGACCAAGGACATGGTGGAAATTCTGAAAATGCTGGAGCCGAAGCTGGAGGTCAAGACCGAGGACGGCTATGAGGGCGTCCTGTCCCTTGACCATACTACCATTCAAGTGGAGGCTGCGGGGTACGGGACCAGCAGCCGCACGGTGACGGCGGAGCGCACCTATCCAAACCTCTCCGACGCCGATGTGTCCCTTGTACCCAAATCCGTGAATGAAAATGGCCGCACCCTGACTCTTGCCGATGTGAGCTGGCAGGAGGCGGTTGTTGATCCTACGGACGGCTATGACATTCCCATTCGCTACACTGCTGTGGCAAGCTACACCGGCACCGCCACCAGCAAATATGCCACCGGCTACACCGTCACGGCAGACTATAAGGGTGACGTCACCCGCACAAGCTGTGATACGGTGATCTACACCGCCGTTTTTTCCAGCGTTGGGAATGCAGCGGCGAAAACCGGACGCAGTAGTTTTAACTGGCTGTGGCTGCTGATCCCCGTGGGAGCGGCGGCGCTGGGCGGCTGCGGCTATGCCGGTTATAAGGGCTATCGCCACTACATCAATAAGAAAAGAGGGTACGCCGCATGAAGAAATATCTGACCACGCTGCTGGCCGCCTGCTGTATGCTGGCGGCTTTTTCCATGCCTGCATCGGCATTGGAGTATCACTTTGACGGCCCGGACGCAGGGCTGTTCGGACGCCCCACTTCGGACGATACCATTTATGTCACGATGGATAAGCCTGCAAACACCGACCGCAGCAAAAACGCCGCCTATATCCCACCCGTTTTTGGATCTCCCACCTCCTACACCTTGAACGCCGGGGAGCTGCTGACACCAAACCTTGTGAGTGGTTCAGTCGAGGGAACGACCAGCGGCACAGGCGGTGTGACCGTCCTGCCGCCTACGACTTCGGGCAGTAGCAGCGGAAATACCGGCTCCTACACGCCAGTGAAGTACACCGCGGTCACGAAAGACCTCTATTACAGCGGCGGCTACCTTGGTACGCTGAAAATCCCCACCCTCGGCCTGTCTGTCAAGGTGTATCAGGGGACGGACTCGGACGCGCTCCGCAAGGGCGCGGGCCATTTTGCCAGCACCTCCATTTGGGAAGGCAATGTGGCGATTGCGGGCCATAATCGGGGCGTGAACAACCACTTTGGAAAGATTCACACCCTTGATACTGGGGACGCCATCAAGCTGACCACCCAGCTCGGCACACGCAGCTATGAGGTATATTCTGTCAGTAAGATCGGCGTGGACGATACCAGTGTCCTGAGCGACAGCACGGAGAACATCATTACCCTTGTCACCTGCGTGATGAATCAGCCGGATTACCGCTGGTGTGTGCAGGCTCGGCAGAAGTAGTATTGATGTGAATAATTTCGACAAGAAAAAAGTTATTCACATTGATGTTAAAAACTTTACTTGACGCAAAGGGGGTGATATAATGGCTGACAAAGGTGGTGACAGAATCATGGAGTTAAAAAACAGATCGCAGTACCTTGATAAGCTCATTTCCGTTCAGGATATGGAGGTCATCAAGGTCGTGACCGGAATCCGGCGCTGCGGCAAATCCAGCCTGCTGAAATTGATGATGGCACATCTGCGGGAACAAGGCGTCATGGAGGAACAGATCCTCTCGATGAACTTTGAGTCCATGCAGTTTGCCGATATGGACAGCAAGCAGCTTTATCAGTATGTGATGGAACGCGCACCCAAGGGCAAGCGGCTCTACCTCTTTTTAGATGAGGTGCAGAAGGTTCGGGACTGGCAGGATGCCGTGAATTCCTTCCGTGTGGATCTGGATTGCGACATTTATGTGACCGGTTCCAACGCCTACCTGCTTTCCTCCGAACTGTCCACGTATCTGTCCGGACGCTATGTGGAGATCAAGATGCTGCCGCTGTCCTTCCGCGAATTCTTGGACTTCCACGGCTATCTGCTGGAGGAGTACAAAGCGCCCAACGGAATGACGAAACAGCGCGCCAAGGGAAAAGACGGCGAAGCGTATGAGCTGCGAGACCTGTTTGAAGCCTACGCACAGTTTGGCGGTATGCCGGCGCTGGCCGAGGCGGAGCTGGATCAGGAGCGCGCCAATATGCTGCTGGACGGCATTTATTCCGCTGTTGTTGTGCGGGATATTCTGGAACGCGGCAAACGGAAAGAACAGCGGGCCGTTACCGACGCGCTGCTACTTCGCAAGATCATTCTGTTTCTGGCTGACAACATCGGCAACAACACCTCGGCTGCGTCCATCGGGCGCACCCTTGTCAGCGAGGGCCTGTTGGACGATGGCAGAAAGACCAAGCCTGCGGTGCAGACCATCTCTGCCTATATCGACGCACTGTTGGAGTCCTATATCTTTTATGAGGTCAAGCGTTTTGACATCAAGGGGAAGGACTATCTGCGGACGCTGGGCAAATACTATATCGTCGATCCCGGCCTCCGCACCTATCTGTTAGGCAATCGTGGCGGCGATGTGGGACACATTCTGGAAAACATCGTTTATTTTGAACTGCTGCGGCGTGGTTATGAGGTGGCTATCGGCAAGGTCGGTGAAAAGGAGATCGACTTCATCGCAACGAAGATGAACGAGAAAAAGTATATCCAGGTCACTGACAACATGAACGCCCCCGAAACCCGCGCACGGGAGCTTGCACCGCTGCAAGCTGTGCAGGACAATTACGAAAAGATCGTGATTGCCATGGACTGCGACCTTATCAGCGACGTGGACGGTATCAAAATCGTAAAGGCGCTGGACTTCCTGCTCAGCGAAGTGTAACTAAAAATCCGCTCTGAAAAATCAGGGCGGATTTTTTGACACACGGCGGTATCCGCGATACCATAAACCCATCAAAGAATTTGGAGGTACACACCATGAAGCGAGGAAGTTTTGCAGCCGGTTTTCTTACCTGCCTGCTGTTGGCTGGCGTCACCACCACGGCGTATGCTGCCGGAATCGTGGCGGAGCGCAGTCACCATCGCATTGTCGTAGATGGAAAAGAAGCGCAGATGGAAGCCTATGTCATCAACGGCAGCAACTATGTGCGGCTTCGGGACATCGGCAAGGCTGTTGGTTTCGAGGTTTATTGGGATAGTGAGAACGGCTGTGTGCAGGTGGAGAGCGGAAAACCTTACACCGGCGAAGAACCGGCAAAGGACGGAGTCATTAAACCCACTCCGCAGCCAGAACCCACAGTCCCCACCAATGATGCCGATGTGAATGCACTGAAACAAGACATCATTGACCGCACCAATGCCCTGCGCAAAGAAAATGGCGTTGCTGTGCTGCGTGTCAACGACAGGCTCATGCAGGCGGCGCAGGTCCGCGCCAATGAGATGGCTACGCATACCGTCTATTCTCACACAAGGCCGGATGGCAGAAAATTCAATACCGCCACGGATTGTCCTTACATGGCCGAAAATATCCATCGCATCGCAGATTGGGTGCTGTCTGACCAGACACTTGCCGAACGAGCAGTTGCGGATTGGTATGCCTCAACGGTTCATCATAAGAACATGGTCAATCCAAAGCTGTCAGAGATCGGTGTCGGGCTGGCAAGAGGTGTCAATGATACTGGTGACCCGTGCTGGTACTGTGTCCAGCTTTTCCTCTACGATGGCTATTCCGTCACTCGGGTGGATACCCCCACAAACAAATAAATCATCAACTCTCACGCAAGAGCAGGTCGTCAAGATCTGCTCTTTTTATTGCGCTTTTTGGAAAGGAGAAAGACATGAAGTCAATTAAACATCGCTTGTTGTCACTGCTTTTGACGCTGGTGACAGCCTTGAGCCTGCTGCCGACTGCGGCTTTTGCCGCGTCGAACACGGGTTCCGGCCTCAAAATTACCACCAACCAGGCATATTGGAGCACACGCCTGCTTGCCAACGGAACCCCGTACAGCTACCGCCCTCCGCTGGTGGACGGTAAGCTCGTGTACTGTATGGATAGCGGCCTCGGCTATCATTACGCAACGCCTTCGTACCTGAATTCCTTTACATGGACGTCCGGCACCGGTGCAGACGCAGATGCCGTATTGCAGTCGGCTGTCACGAACAGCGGCCTCAGTGAAATGGACGCCGCGACCGTCGAGAACGTCAAATGGATGATGACCTACCTCAACGACTGCAAGGCATCCAATGTTGGCCAGCTTTTTATGGCCGTGCAGACGTATGTGTGGGATCACCAAAGCTATAAAGGCGAGCCCGGTGGAGACGGCGACGCGGGCGGCTACGCCAACGCTGACACCTATGATCTGTATCTGAGCCTCATCGACTGGCTTTTGGAGCAGAAATCACAGGAGGACGCCGAGTTCCAGCGCCAGATTGAAGAGTACACTGCACAGGGTAAGTCTGCATCCATTGTGGAGGACGAGAGTGCGAAATGGGCGGTGTACGCAATTTCCAGTAACCGCAAAAATCAGTCATTCTTCAATTATTATGGTCCCCGCAAACTGGTCACTCAGGATAAGCCCGGAGGCGGCGGAGAAGAACCTGCACCGCCTGCAGGCGTTGGCAAGATCGTGCTGAAAAAGACTGCTGGCGGTACCACAACCGGTCTCGCCGGTGCACGTTTCAGCATCTATTTCAACGGGCAGATCGTCGGCAGCGACATCACCAATGCACAGGGTGAGATCTATGTTGAGGACGCCGCGACCGGCCTTTGGAGCTTTGTCGAGACCTCCGCACCGGACGGTTACTGTGTCGATCCCACGCCGAAGAGCGTGTACGTAGATGTAACTGAGGGTGACCGCGAATACACTGTTGCGGCGGTCAACTACGAAAAGCCCGATATGAAGATCATCAAGCGCGACGCCATGAGCGGCAAGCCCATCGCTGGCACGGTCTTTTCCATTAAGTCCGTTACCGGAAGTTATTCAACCTCCGTCACGACTGGAACGGACGGCTCCGCAACGCTCTCGGCCATTCCTGCCGGTGTCTATGTTGTGCGTGAGGAATCCGTTCCCGAGCCGTACATCGTAACCAATACCGAGCAGACTGTGGCGCTGCGCCCCGGCAAGACCTCCGAAGTCATCTTCGTTGACTACGAAAAGCCGGGTCTTGAGATCATCAAGAAAAACATCGTCAACGGTGAACCCATTGAGGGCGTGACCTACCGTATCGAGCAGATCGACGGCAGCTTTTCTACCAGCGCCACCACCGATAACCATGGCCGCAT
>CEAB01032815.1_pt1 | contig 32336 bp, 37 predicted proteins | sample 557651 | NCBI WGS metagenome assembly CEAB01 (sample SAMEA3182046, study PRJEB8094) | gut metagenome | biome: human; feature: gut; material: Stool; isolation source: human stools | place: Canada | collected 2011-11-15
ATTGTCTCATGCCTGTCCATGCGCGGGGTGGTTTGACGCTTACGAATCAGCGCAGCCAGAATTTCCGCCAACGCCTTTTGATCGTTCACGGGTTGTTCCTGCAAAAGTGCATAGCACTGCGCGGGAAGATTGTCCGCCTGCTGCTCAATGCTGATATTTTCAAAGAGCCTGGAAAGAGACACACCGAGCGCTCCGGCGATTTTTGAAATGCTTTCAATCGTGGCGTTTTTCTCGCCGCGCTCTAACTGGCCGATATAGGTGTGGTGGACATCTGCCTTTTCGGCCAGATACTCCTGACTCCAACCCTTTTGATTGCGATACGCGCGAATCCGCTCTCCGATAATCTTTGCAATGCTCATGCCTGTTCACCTCTATCAATGACTATAAGTATTATTCATCAATAGGAAACAGACTATTGATATTTTTATACGCGGAATATATACTATAAATATTAAAACTGGAATTTCGACGACTATAAACAAGAATTTTGCGGTGAGGGAACGGAATGAAGATCATCAACAACATCACGGAGAAGCTGTCAGACGAACTGAAACAGGATCTTCGTGCAGGCAGCAGGCTTTCTATCGCGGCTGCCTGCTTTTCAGTCTATGCCTTTGAAGAACTCAAGACGCAGCTGCTCCAGATCGATGCGCTGCGCTTTATTTTTACGTCTCCGACCTTTTTGGCAGAGCAGCCAAAGCAGGAGCAGCGCGAGTTTTATATCCCGCGGCGCAACCGAGAAAAGGCGCTGCACGGCAGCGAGTTTGAAATTCGCCTGCGCAATGCGTTTACGCAGCGTGCCATCTCCAAAGAATGTGCCGACTGGATTCGGCAGAAGGCCGTCTTTAAGTCCAATAGCACAGACGAACAGATGCCGGGATTTTTGACGGTGGACGGCGACGCGCCCAGCGCCTATGCGCCCATTAACGGCTTTACGCGCGCCGAGCTTGGCTGTGAGCGCGGCGGCAATATGTTCAGCATGATCAACAAAATTGAAGCGCCGGAGAGCAAGGCATACTTAACGCTCTTTGACCAGCTCTGGGCAGACCGCAGAAAAATGAAGGATGTGACGGAGCAGGTACTCGAACGTATCACTACTGCATATCGGGAAAACAGCCCGGAGTTTCTGTATTTCTTCGCGCTTTACCACATTTTTAGTGATTTCCTGACCAATGTATCTGCCGACGATCTGCCGAACGATACCAACGGTTTCCGCGAAAGCAAGGTCTGGAACAAGCTTTATACATTCCAGAAGGATGCTGTTCTCGCAATTATCAGCAAGCTGGAACAGTATAACGGCTGCATTTTGGCGGACAGCGTCGGCCTCGGCAAGACATTCACTGCGCTGGCCGTTATCAAGTACTACGAAAACCGCAACCTGCGCGTGCTGGTGCTCTGCCCCAAGAAGCTTGCGGACAACTGGACGACCTACAAAGCGAACTACGTCAATAACCCCATCGCGGCAGATCGGCTGCGCTATGACGTTTTGTACCATACGGATCTATCACGCTCTAGCGGCTTCTCCGGCGGAACAGATCTCTCGAGGCTGAATTGGCCTGCGTATGACCTTGTGGTGATCGATGAATCGCACAATTTCCGCAACGGCGGCGACGCCGACAAAGAGGGCAAGGAAAACCGCTACACGCGGCTTATGAACAAGGTCATCCGTCCGGGCGCAAGGACACGGGTGCTGATGCTGTCGGCAACACCTGTGAATAACCGCTTCTATGACCTGCGCAACCAGCTTGCGCTGGCCTATGAGGGCAACAGCAGCGCGTGGGCGGACAAGCTTTCCACACATCGGAGCGTAGAAGAAATTTTCCGCAACGCGCAAAAAGCCTTTAACGCATGGAGCAATTCCGATGCGGAGCTGCGCACCACAGACCAGCTGATGCGGATGCTGGACTTCGATTTCTTTGAGATTCTGGACAGCGTTACGATTGCGCGTTCCAGAAAACACATTGAAAAATACTACAACATGAACGAGATCGGCCACTTTCCGACGCGCCTGCCGCCGATTTCCAAGCGGCCGCCGTTGACCGATCTGTCTGACGCGATCACCTACGGCGAAATTTACGATTTGATTATCAGCCTGACGCTGAGCATTTACACGCCGTCCAACTACATTCTTCCCAGTCGGATGGCAAAGTACGCCGATCTGAACCATGAGGGCAAAAACAGCCTGACGCAGGCAGGGCGTGAACAGGGCATCCGCCGATTGATGAGCATCAACCTGCTCAAGCGGCTGGAAAGCTCGGTGCATTCGTTCCGCCTGACCTTGCAGCGCATTCAGAAATTGATCGCAGATACACTGGAAACGATCAACGCCTTTGATCCCAACCAGACGATGGAATTGCAGGACCTCACAGCCGGAAACACAGACTTTGACGCGGATGATGCGGAAAATGATCTGCTGGCCGTCGGGAAGAAGGTCCATATCGCGCTCGCGGATATGGACTATCTGACATGGCAGCAGGATTTGCAGGCAGATTTGCAGATTCTGAACCTGCTTGTCGGTATGGTTGCCGATATAACGCCCCAGCACGACAGCAAGCTGCAAATGCTGCTTGCGACGATTGCCGGAAAGATCTCGCAGCCGATCAATCCCGGCAACAAAAAGGTCATTATTTTCACAGCGTTTTCCGACACGGCGGAATATCTGTTTACGAATATCAGCACATACGCGAAAGAAAACTATGGCCTCAATACCGCGCTGGTGACCGGCTCGGTCGATGGGCGGACGAGCGTTCCGAAATTCAAGGCGGATCTCAACAACATTCTGACCTGTTTTTCGCCCATTTCCAAGGACAAGGCCGCGCTTATGCCGGACGGACCGGACATCGACATTCTGATTGCGACCGACTGCATTTCAGAGGGTCAGAATTTGCAGGACTGCGATTGCTTGGTCAACTATGACATTCACTGGAACCCGGTGCGGCTGGTGCAGCGGTTCGGGCGGATCGACCGCATTGGCAGCCGCAATGACAAAATCCAGCTCATCAACTTCTGGCCTGATCTCGACCTCGACTCGTACATCAATCTGAAAGCGCGTGTGGAGCTGCGCATGAAAGCGCTGGTCATGACGTCCACAGGCGACGACAATCTTCTCTCGCCGGAGGAACAGGGTGATCTGGAATACCGCCGCCAGCAGTTACAGCGATTGCAGACGGAGGTCGTTGATCTGGAGGAAATGGGCACAGGCGTTTCCATTACAGATTTGGGCTTGAACGAGTTTCGCATGGAGCTTCTGGAATACAGCAAGACGCACCCGGAGCTGGAAAACAGTCCGGGCGGCATCAGCGCAGTCGCGGCAGCGACACCGGACGCGCCGCCGGGCGTGGTGTTTGTGCTGAAAAACGTGCATAACGAGGTCGACGCCGACCAGCGCAACCGCCTGCACCCATATTACTTGGTCTACTTGAGCGAGGAAGGCGTCACAGTTCACGACCACCTTTCCCCCAAAGACACGCTGGACGCGATGCGGCAGCTTTGCCGGGGAAAGGACAAGCCGATCGAAGCGCTCTATCAGGCATTCAATCGGGAGACGAACGACGGGCGCGATATGGCCGTGTATTCCGGCCTGCTGGAGGATGCGGTGCTGTCCATTCTGGACGCGAAGGAGGACAGCGACCTCGACAGCCTGTTCTCCGCCGGCGGCACGAGCGCACTGCTCAGTCAGGTGTCCGGGCTGGACGATTTTGAACTGATCTGCTTTTTGGTCGTGCGGGAGGAACCGTCATGCTGAATCTGCCCAGTTCCACAGAATTTGGCCGCCGCGTGCCGAAACAGAAGTTTTATGAGCATCTGGACGTTTCCCCGGAGGTCAAGCGGCTTTTTATCGACCAGATAAAGCTGATCACATGGGCGAACAAGCTCTCGCCGCAGACGATGAACCTCGGCGCAGGCCAGACGGTCACGGAAATCGAAGTGTTTCATATCCGCCTGACTGGGCAGGAGCTTGATAAGCGGACACTGGAGCTGATGGACAGGCAGATTCCATATCACATTCTGTTCGTGCTGGAACGGCCGGACGGACAAATGCAGCTGCGCATCAGCTATAAGGAGGCGGCACAGTCCGGCGACAACGCATTTCGTCTGCGGCAGAGCTATGCCACAGAATTTGCACCGCCGGAAACCCTGACTCTCCCGCTTGACGCGCTGGACATGGACGGCCTGTATGCGTCCATTGTCCGCGCCATTGCGGGCGACGCGCTCTCTGCCCCGGAGCAGCCCTTGGAGCAGGCTGTTGCACAGGCGCAGGAAAAAGAAAAGCTCCAGCGGCAGATCACGCAGCTGAAGGCAAAGATGAAGAAAGAAAAGAATTTGGGGAAGCAGATGGAATTAAGGAGAGAAATTCAAAAATTGGAAGGGGAACTATAAATGACAAATGTTGAACGTGTTTACAATGAACTCTTGATTTCAAAAAGCAAACAGCGACAGATTGAGAACCTTCTTCAAGAGGTTCGGATGGCATTACAAAATGGTGAGGAATATCACCATATCCAGTTGGAAAGGAAAATGCTGAACATTATTGCCAACGTGGATTATGACCACCATATGGTAGAGGATATTTTACAGGCATACATGAAAGACAGACGTTGGGCTGAGATTTTCCCTGCACTGTATGGGGATATGCTTGAGCATCAAAGTTTTTTGGAAGGGTTTAGAGATGGAACACATGAAATTTGAAACATCGGATATGGTGACAGAAAACATAGACAAAATTGCCGCCCTTTTCCCTTCCGCGATTACGGAGATGCGGGGCGAAGATGGAGAAATCAAGCGCGGGGTTAATTTTGAGGTTTTGAAGCAGCTTTTGAGCCGGGATGTGGTAGACGGCGACGAGTGCTATGAATTTACATGGGTGGGCAAAAAGGCGGCGATGGCGGAAGCGGCGCGGCCGATTACGAAAACGCTGCGTCCCGTGAAAGCAGACAGCCGCGACTGGGATACCACGGAGAATCTCTATATCGAGGGCGACAATCTGGAAGTCCTGAAAATCTTGCAGGAGAGCTATCTCGGCAAGGTCAAGATGATTTATATTGATCCGCCGTATAATACCGGCAACGACTTCATTTATGCCGATGACTTCATGCGCACACAGCGCGAAGAAGACCGTGAAATGGGAATCATTGATGATGAAGACAATCGTCTGGTAAAGAACATGGATACAAATGGTAAGTTCCATTCGGACTGGTGCAGTATGGTCTATTCGCGGTTGATGTTGGCTAGAAATTTGCTAATAGAGGATGGTGTTATTTTTATCAGTATTGATGATAATGAACAGGAAAACATGAAGAAAATGTGCAGTGAAGCATTTGGCGAAGATAATTTCATTGCTCAAGTTGTTTGGGAAAGAGCATATTCACCAGTCAATCTTAAGAAACACTTTTCAGAAAGCCATGACTATATTCTTTGTTATGCAAAGAATATTGAATTAGCTGTTTGCAATGGACTTCCGCGTAGTGCAGAGGCAAATGACAGATATGGTAATCCAGATAATGATCCCCGCGGTGACTGGAAAGCGAGTGACTTGTCAGTTGGACCCATTGTTCAATCAAAAGTCTATGAAATAATTACGCCTAGTGGAAGAAGTGTTTTGCCGCCTAATGGGTATTGTTGGAGATTGGATAGAAAAACATTTGATACATACGTTAAAGACAATCGCATATGGTTTGGTTCTGACGGAAATAATGTTCCGGCCATAAAGAGATTTCTCTCCGAAGTTAAGCAGGGAATAACGCCTATGACGATTTGGAAGTACTCCGAAGTGGGGCATTCACAAGATGCGACAAAACGGCTTAAAGATATTTTTGGTGGAAAAGCATATTTCGATTATCCGAAACCGGTTGATCTGATTAAGCGCACATTACAACTGTATAGTTCTAAAGGCAGCATCGTTCTCGACTTTTTCTCCGGCTCCGCCACCACCGCCCATGCCGTCATGCAGCTGAACGCCGAGGACGGCGGACACCGCAAATTTATCATGGTGCAGCTTCCGGAAAAGTGCGACGAAGCGAGCGAAGCCTACAAGGCTGGCTACAGAAACATCTGCGAGATCGGCAAGGAACGCATCCGCCGCGCGGGTGACAAGATCAAGTCCGAGCATCCAGACGCGAAGCTGGACACCGGCTTCCGTGTGTTCCGCGTGGACGAGAGCAATATGGAGGACATCTATTACCACCCGGAGGAGCTGACGCAGACGATGCTGGGCGGCATGGTGTCGAACATCAAGCCGGATCGTACAGATCTGGATCTTCTTTATGCCTGTCTGCTCGACTGGGACGTGGAAATTAGCCTATCGCATACGCAGGCGGTGATCGACGGCTGCACGGTACATAACGTGGACAATGGCGCGCTCTGCGCCTGCTTTGACGAGCGCGTGCCGCTCTCGGTCATTGACTACATGGCAAAGCAGCAGCCGCTGCGCGCGGTGTTCCGCGACAGCTCGTTCGCCGCAGACGACAGCAAGATCAACGTTACGGAGATCTTCAAAAACCTCTCCCCGGATACAAAGGTAAAGGTGATCTGAATAGCGGGTGAAGAATTATGTTAAAAGATTTTATTTTCCCGGCAGCGGTTTCTGTATTCGCATTTTTAGTATGTGATGTTGTGCTAAAAAGATGGCTTATAGAACCACGGGCAAGATACCAAGTGTTGAAAGAGCGGGCTGCGTATTGTCTTAGTTTTTATAAACCGTACTATACAAGACCGTATAAAATTGAGGACAGTACTGCAATTACAGATAAGGGCAAGCGTTACTTGCAAGCAAAAGAAGACTTGCGTGATTGCGCCGCGCAGTTACGCGGATTTTCTGAGGTATATCCGCGCTTTGCGCCTAGAGTCATTCTCGGAATTCCGGCAAAGGGCGATATCGCAAGCGCCTCTGATAAATTACTTTACCTATCGTCTATAACTATAGATGATGTGTGGAGCCGATTAGAGGAAAAGTACGCGAATACTCCCAATAAAGAAATAACCGATGCTATGAGCGGGGCAAAGAAATTATTGGGCATTAACAACGAATGAGGATATGTCATGAAACTTCAATTCAAGCACCAGCCGTTTCAGGCGGAAGCCGCCGATGCCGTCTGCGACGTGTTCTGCGGCCAGCCGTACCGCACGGTGACGTATCGCCGCGATCTTGGCGACCTGACGGGCGTGCAGATAAGCACCTATGATACCGAGGTCGGCTTCCGAAATCAGCCGCTTGTGCCGGAGCTGACGAACCGAAAGCTGCTGGACAACCTGCGCGCGGTGCAGCGCAGGAACGGCCTGAAACCCTCGGATGAGCTGACCGGGACGGGCGTCAATCTCTCGATTGAAATGGAAACCGGCACGGGCAAAACCTATACCTACGTCAAAACAATGTACGAGCTGAACAAGCGCTATGGCTGGAGCAAGTTTATCATCGTCGTGCCGTCCGTCGCCATCCGTGAAGGCGTCTATAAATCGCTCCAGACCACACAGGAGCATTTTGCGGGCGAATACAACAAGAAGATCCGCTTTTTTATCTACAATTCCGATCGGCTGACAGAAGTTGACCGCTTTGCGTCCGACAGCGCGATCAACGTCATGATCATCAACATGCAAGCGTTCAATTCCAGCAAGAATCAGCGCATTATTGATAAAAAGCTCGATACCTTTCGCAGCCGCAAGCCCATTGACATCATTGCAAAGACAAATCCAATCCTGATCATCGACGAGCCGCAGAGTGTGGAGGGCAAGCAGACCAAGGAAAGCCTCAAAAAGTTCCAGCCGCTCTTTACGCTGCGCTATTCTGCCACGCACAAGGAAAAATATGACATGGTCGTAAGCGTCAAACCACCCCGCGCATGGACAGGCATGAGACAATAGTAACGGGACGTTGCGAAACGTTCCGTTACTGTCATATTTGGAGGTAAGGGAATGACAAGCGCAAAGTTGAAGCACCATGCGAAGCTGCAGGAGTGGGCGGCACGAATACAGGACTGCCGCAGCAGCGGCCTGTCAGTGCGGGCGTGGTGCAGACAAGAAGAAATCAATGCAGCAACCTATTACCGTTGGGAACGGGAATTGCTGGCTTTGGCTGAAACAGAGCCGTGCTCGAGTGTGTCGGCCGTCAGGTTTGCAGAGCTTCCGGCACCGAAACAGGTATCACGCAACGTGGCGGAACGTTCCGCAACGTTGCATATTGGAAACGCCAGTCTGGATATTTATCCCGGTTGTGACGCGGAGCAGCTGAAAATGCTGGTGGAGCTTCTGCGCCTATGCTGAACGACTTCACTGGTGCAGATAAAGTCTATATTGCCTGTGGCTACACAGATCTGCGTAAAGGCATAGACGGTCTGGCACGCCTCGTCCAGCAGCAGTTTGAACTGGATCCATTTACCAACACACTGTTCCTGTTCTGCGGGCGGCGGAGAGACCGCATCAAGGGGCTGTACTGGGAAAAGGATGGCTTTATTCTGCTGTACAAACGTCTGGAACAGGGCGCGTATCAATGGCCGCGCTCAGAATCTGAGGTGAAGACTTTAACGCCGCAGCAGTACCGCTGGCTCATGGAGGGGCTGCAGATCGAGCAGCCGAAGGCCCACCGCCCGGTAACGGGATTGACCACTGTCTGAGCAGAGAAAATGGGCGGAAACCATTGAAAACACTGGCTTTTTGCCGCATTCTGTGGTATAATATTTGTATGGAAAACAGAGAAATGCAGACAAGCAACACGGAAGAAATGGTAACCATTTCCCGTGCAGAATATGAGCGATTTCAGGAACAGGCGCAGGTCATTACCAGCCTGACACTGCAGAATGAGTGGCTGCTGGAGCAGCTGAAGCTGTCCAAAAAGAAGCTGTTTGGTCGTTCCTCAGAGCAGGCGGAGCAGATGGTCATGGAGCAGCTGAGCTTTACTTACAACGAAGCGGAAGCCTATGTTTTTAGCACAAAGGCCGCCGCGGAGAAGCCTGTTGCTGTGAAGGCGCACGAGCGCAAGCGGCAGTCCGGCAATGTGCTGGACGTCGTTCCGGAGGGGACTCGCACTGAGGTGGTGGAGCACCGTCTGCCGGAGAATGAGCGGATCTGCTCTGCTTGCGGTAGCCAGATGGTTGAGATCGGCAAGGATGTGCGCCGGACGCTGCAGATGAAGCCGGCAGAGTTCTGGGTTCGCGAGGACGTATACTACACCTACGCCTGCAAGAACTGCGAGCAGGAGACCGGTGAGGCCAACATTGTGAAGGCAGCGAAAGAGCCCGCGCTGCTGCCTGGCAGCTTTGCCTCTGCGGAGGCAGTGGCGTATCTGGCAGCGCAGAAGTTTGTCATGTACTCCCCGCTGTACCGGCTGGAGCAGGAATTCAATCGTCAGGGCTTGAAGCTGTCCCGGCAGACGATGGCCAACTGGTTGCTGAATGTCTCGGAGAAATGGCTGCAGCCGGTCTACGATGTGCTGCATGAGCAGCTTTGCAGGGAGCCGGTGCTGCACGCAGACGAGACAACGCTGCAGGTGCTGAAGGAGCCGGGACGTTCCTCCACCAGCAAGTCCTACATGTGGCTGTACCGCACCAGCGGCTGCGCGAAACAGGCCATTGTACTGTATGAGTACCAGCCCACGAGGAAAGCGGAGCACGCGGAACATTTCCTGAAAGGCTTCTCGGGCTGGCTGCACGCAGACGGATACCAGGGGTATCATAAGCTGCCGGGGAACATCCGTGTGGTGGGCTGCTGGGCACATGCGCGGCGAAAATTTGACGAGGCTTTGCAAACGCTGCCCAAGGAGATGCAAAAGGACTCGCCGGCAGCGATTGGCGAATGCTATTGCTCCCGGCTTTTCAAGCTGGAGCAGGCATTGGCAGAGCTGCCGCCGGAGGAACGGTATGAAAAGCGGCTGGAGCAGGAGAAACCTGTTTTAGACGCGCTGTTGTCATGGGCAAATGAGATGCAGGCGAGAACTGCGCCGAAATCTGCGCTGGGGAAGGCGATCCACTACCTGTTGGAGCAGTGGTCGTGTCTGACAAGGTATCTGGAGGATGGCCGTCTGGAGCTGAGCAACAACCGTGCCGAGCGCAGCATGAAACCATTTGTGATGGGCAGGAAGAACTGGCTGTTTGCCAACACGCCGGGCGGCGCACAGGCCAGCAGCGTGATCTACAGCTTGATTGAAACGGCGAAGGCGAACGGCTTGGATCCGTACCGTTATCTGCTATGGCTCCTGCAAAACGCGCCGCAGCTGAGCGAAACTGATGAAGCATGGGCAGAAAAGCTGCTTCCCGCAAATGCTCCGGAAGAATGCTATATACCGCAAAAATAATTGACCGCCATCCCAGTGAGCAACAGTCTCCTTGAGATAGCGGCCTTTTATACGCGGGGAGGTTTGACGGTTACACTCGGGCGTCAGCGCAACAACATACCACCGCTTTATCACGATTAAAATCTTGCCAAAACGACCTCAGCTTTTTTCAGCTCTGACTCCCTGCATCTTCATGGTCACCGCAGCGCAGAGTGATGCTATTTTTTCCATTATGTCTGATGCTAGCCCCAAGGTCTCATCCTTCCAGATGATATGTTTCCTTCAACGCGGCAACCTCTTCATCGCTGATATGCACCATCCTGCCAAGCCGCTGTGATTTCAGAATGGATGCTGCTGTCAGTTCCATGACCTCAAGCCGGTCAAACGCTTGCAGCAGCGATTCTCCGGTCACGATCACACAGTCATTTTCCACGATCGCTGCCGGATGCGCGGCATCAAATTCCTTTGCCAGCTTGTCTGGAGCCAAGTAAAGTTCTTCATACGGCACCCGCTTGACATCGCGCAGAAGAATATAGCTTTCCGGGATCGTTCTTGCATCAAATTCCATGTCCGTGACGGCAAACGCCATTGCATGGACTGGATGAGCCAAAAGCACCGCTCCAATCTGCGGATTTTCCTGATAGATTTTCCGGTGCGCCAGAACAGCACGGGACGGCAGTTTTCCTATCTCTTTGGCATCGCCCTTGATGCGAACCAAATCGTCCTCCTCCAGATATCAAACCGGACATACGTCAAACTCCTCATCATCGCCCAGTAAGGCAAAGCCGTCAAATACGTTTTCTGTGTCTGTCATGCTGTGTCTCCCTTCATTTTTGTGTCCGGACGCAAAAAGACCGCAACTGCCAAACGGCAATTACGGTCTTATGAGTCCATTATTTCATTCCATGTGTTTAACCGCAGCGATCTCCTCACTACTGAGTTTGTTGTTCTTGTCTGTGTCAAATTCATTTTGAACAAATCCCCGAAAGTTTGCATCCGGGAAATTGGCCTCGTTAATTTCCACATCATCGGCGGCGAGCACCGCAGTCGGGAGCAATCCCACCACCATGACGAGGCAGAGCAGGATGCTCAACAGTTTCTTCTTCACGCTTCTCTTCCTCCTTCATCGAAAGAATTTGTTGTGTGCCGCGTTTGTGGCTGCTTCCTTAAAGCAGCGCGCTTATTCCGGTGGAAATCAGATCTGCCACACGATATAATGAATTTACAAGCATACTTTGTGTGCAATACACGCAATGAACGGCGATTTTTGTTGTCTATATAGGTGAAAGGCCTTTACGCAGAGAGAAGGGAGGGCGCAATGAGAGACCGTGAGATCATAGAATTGTACTGGGTGCGTAACGAGAGCGCGATTACCGCCACCGCAGAAAAGTACGGGAGCTACTGCCACACGATTGCATATAACATACTGCGTAACAAAGAGGATGCGGAGGAATGTGCCAACGATACATACCTTGGCGCATGGAATTCAATTCCGCCGCAGCGTCCAAACCGTTTGTCGATCTACTTAGGGAAAATCACGCGCAACCTCGCTCTGAACCGTTATAAGCGGTATACTGCCGAAAAACGCGGACACGGACAAGTAGTCCTCGCGCTGTCTGAACTGGAAGCCTGCGTTCCTTCGGAAACGACTGTGGAGCAGACCATCGAAGAGAATGAGTTGGCTGCCGCCATTGACCGCTTCCTGTATGCAAAGCCTAAACTGAACCGCAACATTTTTGTCCGCAGATATTATCATCTCTACGCAATACGGGATATTGCGGACGCATACGGAATGAGCGAGAGCAAGGTGACGTCTTTGCTTTTCCGTATGAGAAACGAATTAAGACGATTTCTTGAAAAGGAGGGAATTATGCTATGAAAACCGAAGTTCTTCTTCGTTCGATCGGAAGGATCAATGACGAGCTTATCGCTGACGCGGAAAGCGAAGCAAATACCAAAAGAAAGCCCGGTTGGGCCAAGCTTGGAATCATGGCTGCCTGCCTAGCACTGGTTCTCTGTACCGGCATTGCCACACATGCCATCCGAAACAATGCGACAGCAGGCACCTTCACAATGGATGTCAACCCCAGCGTGGAATATACGATTGCCAAAAGTGGGAGCGTTAAGAATGTCCGCTGCTTGAACAGCGATGCGGAAAATGCGCTCAGCGATGTTGCGCTGGGAAAGCAGAGTGTCGAGACCGCTCTAACGCGCACGGTCGCCGCCTACGAGGCCTGCGGATATATGGAAAACGGCGAAGCGACTGTTCTGATCTCTTTTGATTCCCGTCTTGATGCGAATGCCGAGCTAAAGGCATCGCTCTCTGCGGAGATCCAGCAGGCTCTGGAGCAGACCGATGCCGTCGGCACACTGGTTTTCCACTCCGAACTGACGGAAAATGCCGAAGCAGCAAAGATCGCCGAGGAATTCCATGTCTCCCTTGGCCGCGCCGACTGGATCCTTACCGCAGCAAACAAAACCGGGCTGCCCACGGACGAGGTTGCCCGCATGTCGTTGGACGAGCTTCTTAAATTCCAAGAGGTCTCCGGCATTTCTTCTGTCAGTGTATCGAAGTTCATCTCCTTGGAGGAAGCAAAGAAGATTGCACTGAAGGACGCCAAACTGGATGAACTGACGCAGAAGATCGTGTTCACCCGAGAGGAGCTGAGCCGCAATCAGGGCAAGCCCTGCTACCTGCTGGAGTTCTACACCGGGACAAATCAATATTTCTACCAAATCGACGCAAAGAGCGGCAGCATTATTTACGCCGGGAAATTTATCACTCTTTCCGAAGCGAAGAAAATCGCTCTGGATGATGCCGGATGCAAGGATAAAGTCAGCTTTACCGAGGAAACCCTTGTGAGCGGCGGCATCAAAACGCCTTACTACCGGTTCGTCTTTGCCGATACGAAAACACAGTGGACATACCGCATTGATGCGGTGCTGGGCACTGTGTTGGAGAAGCAGCAGAAAGAGATCGTGACAACGGACTTCATCTCTCTGGAGGAGGCGAAGGAGATCGCCCTGAAGGATGCCGGACTTAATGAATCCACGCAAAAAATCGTGTTCACCCGAGAGGAGCTGAACCGCAATTCTGGCAAACCCTGCTACATCCTGGAGTTCTACACCGCGAAGAAGCAGTATTCTTACAAGGTGGACGCCAAGAACGGCAACATCATGGAGGCTTACCACTTCATTCTTCTGGCGGACGCGAAGAAAATCGCACTGGACGATGCCGGGGTCAGCGAAAAAGTCATCTTTACCGAGGAAACGCTGGTTGCCGGCGGCATCAAGTCACCCTATTATTACTTCGCCTTTGAAAGCGACTCCGCTCGCTGGACTTACAAAATTGACGCGGTTCTGGGCGTGATTATGGATAAGACCTGCGATAAGATCATTCCCCCTGCCCCGGAGTTTATCGGCTTGGAAAAGGCAAAGCAGATCGCATTAGAGGACGCAGGGCTGGATGAGACAGCGCAGAAGATCGTGTTCACCAGAGAGGAACTGAGCCGCAATTCGGGCAAGCCTTGCTACATTCTGGAGTTCTACACGGACAAGTGTGCGTATTCCTACAAGATCGATGCAGTATCCGGGGAAGTTATCGGGAAGAAAACCGAGTGGTTTTCCCGTCAGGAGTCCGAGACTGTGCCGGACACGTCTCAAAATTCCGATTCCAAGCATCGTTGAACAGATTAAGCTATGACAAAGCAGCAGAAAATGAAACAGCAGAACGTGGGGCAGGATTGTAATATCCTGCTCCACGTTCTCGGCAGCGAAATACAGAAAGCAAAAATCTCGACGCTCAAGGAGTAAGGGTGGATTTTCACAGGGGAATACTACCCTATAAACAGGAGGACAATATGAGCTTATTCAGAAAGAAAAAATGGGACATTGAAGATCGGAGCAAAACAAGGGCTTGATTCGTCAGCTATTTAGCCAAGCGATGCCAGACGGCGATACCTGGAAGATCGTCTACGGCTATGGGCTTAATATAAAAACCAGCGATTATATTATTGCCAGAAAAACCACCTACACATATACAAGCCTGATTATTGGTTACCGTGAGTCGGACATGAGCATTGCTTTGCTGCAAACCACTCCCGAATTGGAAGGGTGCAGCGAAGCGGAAATCTTCACAAGAGACAGCATTAAAAAGGCAAAGATCTCAACGGGCATGTATACGATTTATCATCAGGGTGGTATCATGGCAGGCTATAGTACCGATGCAAGAAGCATTGCTGCAATACGTTTCATAGCCATTCTTTTTCCAACTCCTTATTGTTCGCGGATAACAGGTGGCTGCCAGCTATCCAGTGCTGTCATATCCGGTACATAGATCCGCATGAACAGATGAAATTCCCCGTCGGAAACAGGCAGCCAGTTAGAGGCGTCTTCCGGTGCATCCTTGGACAGGATAATATCCAATGTGCCGTCCGCATTCAGCTTGAAGTCGGAGCGGTCGTTGATGCAGTAGCGGTCGATGGAATTGTCAATGAGGAAATCATCCTCTCCGTAGGCGGTCACGGACCAGAAGCCGCCCTCCAGCGTGGGAGGAAGGGTTTCAAAGTGGAGCGTATACTTCTTTTCTCCGGTCAGCGCTGCGCCGGTCTCATCCACCGCTGTCTTGGGATAGATTGCCACGTCCACGGTGTTGGCGCCAAGCCCCACCAGCGCTACCATCGCGCGGTAGGTATACTCCGTGCCGAAGTCGCCGATGGGCTTGCCGTAATAGATCCACTGACCGAGTTTTTGCGCATACTTCGCGCCGTCGGCGGCAAGCGTGGCGCGAAGCCCCTGAAGCATCTGCGTCCAGCGCTCAGCAGCTCCTTCGCCCAGGAGGGCGGCGTCGAAGGTCTTACCCGCGCCCACGTTGATGGCGGAGAGTTTCTTCAGCAGTTCCTCATCCGCATCGGCGGGCGGGTTGACCTGCATCAGAGCGTTCGCCGTATTGAAAAACTCTGCTGGCGTCATGGAAAGCACCTTGTTCACGGGAACAAAGTCATTTTCCTCTTTATAAGCTCCCTGCGGTGCGGTATACTCGCCTCCCTGTACATAAGCCGAAAGAGGCAGGAGCTGCATCTGCTCCTGAATGGCATAGACATTGGGCAGATCCTCGTTCCCGGACAGCACCGTGCGGGTGATCGACCACATCGTTGCGGTGGGCACGTCCACGCGCGTCACACCGTCGGGCAGCTCGCCCTCCCAGCCGGGAAGCGCGATGGCATAAGCACCTGCCTTGTCCAGCACGGCGGCGGTGTTCGTCCACGCATCCAGAAGCTGCACATTGCAGAAGCGATCCGTTTCCGGCAGGACGTAGACCATAGGCTCTGCGCTGATGTCAAGCCATGCCTGCGAATAGACGGTATCGACGTTCGGCGTCACGACGGTGCGGAAAGAGGCATCCGCCAGCTTTTTTGCATGGTTGAACTGATTGATGGGCGCACGGCCAGTCATGGTCCCGTCCGTATTGGTCGATAATGTTTTGGTTGCGTCGGTCAGCACCAGCGGGAACGCATAGATGTATGCCTCACTGACCGTTTCCCACACAGTTTCAGTATCCGGTGTATCCGGCTGCGTTTTTTTGGCAGAGCAGGCGGAAAGCAGCCCGCAGGAAAGCAGCGTAAGCAGCGATAGTAGAATTGCAAGTATCTTTTTCATGTTGTCCTCCTATGATTCTTTTCTGCTTTGGTCATCTTCACGGAACGGTTTGTGCGTATGGATTAACTATGAAGTCGTTTGTGATTTTCTCTTTATGGTAAACTATCGATTATTCCGCCCCTTTCTTTCTGCAAGCCTTAAAAGCTCTTTTTTGACCGCTTCGATTTGTGGGTCAAACAGCGCTCGCTCGGCAAAGATCATATAATTGTTGATGGCGAGGATCGACAGATGAACGAACGGCGCAACATCTTCGTCGGTGCAGCCGAGGATTTCCGCAATCCTGCCCGTGTAATAAGGGTATCTTGCGGCAAGCCGCACAAGGGAAGGCTTTATCTTTTCTCCGTATTCGCGCGACACACATACGCTGACCAGAAAGCGCATGGTAGGCGACATTTTATCCGCCAGCTCACCGAGATGATCCATCATGCTTTTGATGTCACTAATATCTTCAAACACGATGTCAAACGCAGCTTTTTCAATTCGACTGATCGCTTCCTCGGCGCAGGCAAGAACGATTTCCTCTTTGGTGGAGAAGTAATAGTAGATGCCGCCGTTTTGCAGCTTTGCCGCCTTACAGAGGTCCTTTGTCGTGGCAACGGTCAGCCCCTTTTCGACAAAGCAGTCAAGGCAGACGCCTACAAGCTCCTGTCTCTTTTCGGCTTTCTTTTCTTCCCGCAAAACACAATCCCCCCATTTCTGTGCATTATCCAGTGTTTCTTATAGTAGTATATCGGGCTCTACAAAATAAATCAAGTGATTGCTTGAATAATTATAAATTTTTAGGATCACAATGCTTGGTCAAACATCACAACAACCTCACTTGGCGGCTTTGCCTCCGGTAAGCTCTGTATGTGCCGAATCGCCGTCCTTGCAAAGACATTGGACTTTATCGTGTCCCACTCCGCCAGCCAGACGATCTCCGCTGTGCCGGTTTCAAAGTCAAATCTGATCTCGCCCCATTCGCCGTCGCTGTCTGCCTGATACAGGTAGGCAGCGAAAGACGCTTTGTGGAAAACGAGGTGGGGCAGCGCTTCTACTTTGATTTTTACGGTGCAAAATGGCTTGCCTTTCCAAACGGACCGGGAAATATATGAATTAGGTCCATCTTGATGCGCGAAGTGAAATCAGAATAAGAACGTCCGCCCGTTTCTGCCCTTGAGGCGTGGAGCGGGCTTTCGTTCATTTTCCGGGCTGGTCTCGTTGCACTTTTGTGACACTTTCCATGCACTTTTGCGGGGGAAGTATTTGGCGCTCTCCTGTATACTACAATCAAGGTTGAAGCCCAACCAAAACGATTAAAAAAGGAGCGTAAAATACCATGAAAAAGAAAACGATTTGGAGCCTTGTATTGGCACTTGCGTTGGTGGTAACAGCCATAGGCACAGCAACCTCCGCCTTTGCCGCCACACCCGCACCAATGGAGCCTGTTACTAAAATTGCAACCGAGAACGAGGACGCCATCTGGGAGCAGATCGAGGCGGTGGAAGAGAAGAGCGACGCCATCTTCCAGAGAAACGCGGCGCTGTGGGAAAAGCTGGACGAAATCTGCAACGCCCTGCCTGACGACTACGACTTCACAAACTTTGACGAAGCAGCGTTTATCCGCAGCAGCAACGCCCTGACGGAAGCGGAGAAGGAAACGCTTCTGGCGGACATCAAGGAGCTGAACAGCCTTGACGCTGAGATGGAGGCACTGTACGCTCAGCTGCCCGACTGCGACAATATGCCGCTTTACGAGAAGGCACTGGAAAAGGCCGACCCCAAGGTGCTGGATGAGATCGACACCCTGGAGCAGGAGTATGACCGCGTCTGCGAAAAGCACGCCGACCTGTGGGACAAGGTAGATGAAGCGTACTTCAATCTGCCGGACGACTATGACTTCGACAACTACGATGAAGCCGCCTTCATCCGCAGCCTGGGCTTCCTGACCGACGCGGAAAAGGACGCGCTAATCGCCGACTACAATCGTCTTACAGAGATCGACAGCCGGCTGTGCGAGCTGTACAATTCCATCTGGGGCAACACCGGCTGCGAAAGCGGCATCTGCCCCCTTTGACGGAAAGGAGATATTCTGATAGTATAAGATCAACATCGTGCCGATGCTGCGCCTGTGCGCAGCATTTGGCGCTGCTTTCAAGGAGGTCACTATGGGACATTCCATCTATTTGGCGGACGATGAAAAGAGCATACGGGAGCTGCTCCATAGCTTCCTCGCAAGCGACGGATATACCGTGCGCTCCTTTGAAAGCGGTGACGCGCTGCTGGAGGCATTTCGTCAGGAGCCCGCGGAGCTTGTGATCCTGGATATCATGATGCCCGGCACAGACGGACTTGCCGTGTGCCGGGAGCTTCGCTCTGTTTCCGATATTCCCATCATCCTGCTCACGGCCAAGGACAGCGAGCTGGACTATGTCATGGGCATCAGCCAGGGCAGCGACGATTATCTCACCAAGCCCTTCCGTCCAACGATATTGCTGATGAAGGTCAAAGCACTGCTGCGCCGTGTGGAGATGGATCGAGGAAAAACAGCGGCGGAGGATGAGCTGCATTATGTGGATATCCGCTATTCCGCTACGGAAAACGCCGTCTTTTGCGGAAGCACGATCGTGGCGCTGACCCAGACCGAGCTGCGGCTGCTCAGCTATATGCTGAAGCAGCCGGAGAAGGCCTATTCCCGTGAGGAGCTGCTCAGCGCGGTGTGGGGCTTCGACTCGGAGGTGGAGACCCGCGTGACCGACGAAACCCTGCGCCGTATCCGAAAAAAGCTGCTGCAAGCGGGCAGCACCGTCAGCGTAAGCACCATCTGGGGCTTTGGTTATAAGCTGAAGGGAGCAGGAAGCGTATGAAAAACATCAAGCTGCGGATCGTGTACCTGATCCTTTGCTCGGCTCTGCTGCTCTTTGCACTGTTCATGCTGGCGGTGAACCTCATCATACCTGCCCACTTTGTGAGTGAGGCAAAAAAGGCGCTCATCAGCGAGGCGGAGTACCAGAACCGCACCATCCCCTATACCGACGATGGATCCTTTTTTGATGATGGATGGAATGACACGGAGGAACACTTCCTTACGCCAAGCATCGTATTTTTAGAGCTGGATAATGCCAATAAATCAAGCGGTTGGAACAGGGACGCATATCGCTTGGAGAAAAAGCTGCTGGAATACTGCGCCGGGCGGGATATTGCACTCAATCAATGCTATACCTTCAAAACGGACAGGCATCACCTGATCTTCATGTCCGTGCAGGAGGATTACGGCGATGGGGAGGAACCCTACTCCTATATCATGTACATAGACATCGGCCCCATCACCCGCTATATCGTAACGCTGAACTGGGCGTTCTTTGCGGTGCTGCTGGCGATCTCCTCCGTCATGTGCCTGCTGGGGTTTCGGTTCGGCCGGGACATCGAGAAGGAGGCAGAGCGGCAGCAGACCTTCTTTCAGAACGCCTCCCATGAGCTGAAAACGCCGCTGATGGCGATACAGGGCTATGCGGAGGGCATACAGGCGGGTGTGATGGACACAGGCAGCGCGGCGGAGGTGATCTTGAAGGAAAGCGACCGCATGACGGAACTGGTAGACGAGCTCTTGGCCATCTCAAAAATCGATATGGGGCGGCAGCCGCTTACCCTTTCTGAGATGGATGTTCGGGAACTGCTATACGACAGCATACGCGCCGTGGAGCCGGCAGCCGCCGGCGGCGGTATCACCATCACGCCGGACTTCCCCGAAACGCCCGTTATGGTCAGCTGCGACGATACCCGGCTGCGCAGAGCGGTCACCAATATTCTATCCAACGGCGTGCGCTATGCCCGCAGCGAGCTGCGCCTGACCTGCCGCACAGATAAGCGGAATGCGACGATACGGATACAGGACGACGGGGACGGCATCGCCGAGGAAGATCTGCCCCACATCTTTGACCGCTTCTACATGGGTCGGAGCGGAAAATCCGGCATCGGCCTTGCCCTGACGAAGGAGATTATCCACCTGCATAAGGGAATGATCCGTGCCTACAACGGGGATAGCGGCGCTGTTTTCGAGATTTCCATTCCGGTGAGCCGATGAGAAGATCACCGCGCCGCCTGTGAGCGCCCCTCTTGCAAAAAGGACGGACTTGGAACGGGCTTTTGCCGGTGCCGGGCGGCGAGCCCCTGTGATTTCCTCTTGTGCCGACATTGTTAGAATGGAGTACATCTATGGACTTCAAAGCAAAAAAATATCTGCATATTCATGACTGGAACTACTGGTGGGGCTATTACCGCTGCGGCAAGGACTGGGAGCCTTTCCATGGGGCTGAATTTTCTCTTACCGAGGACGAGGCGGGAGCGGCGTCCTTTTTCCACTTTGATTTTTATAACCTCCCCGCGCTTCGCCAGATGATCCGGGATGGTGAGTTTGTGGAGCCGGACAGTCCGGATCATCCGAGCTTTCTGGAGCGGGCGGAGCGGCACAAAAACGGCGAACAGGACTGGTTCGTCGGGGCGCTGTACTATCCGCATTTTTCACCGGAGACGCGTTCCTGTAACGCCTCCGTCCGGAGCGGTGTCCCGCTGACACAACTGCTTTCCCCATCTGTACCGCCCTATTACGGGGTGATCTTTCTCCGAGAGGAGTGCCCCCTCACTCCGGAGGTTCTGACGCATTGGGTGGAAACACTATCCCGGCCCCTGTTCGGCCAGCCGTTTTCCTGCACGCTTGCGCAAGTCCCAAGCCGGCAGGAGGCGATGGAGCAGTTTGAGAATGAGATGCGGCTGACGCGATGAAATGTACGATATCGTTTACCACTGATTTTCCATTGAAAAGCAACTGAGAGGGAGATGTCGCTTATGGAATTAAGACTCACGGAGCAGGAGGCTCTGGCGCTGTATCGAATCATTCTGCGGTGGGATGAATTGGGCAGCTTGACCACAGAGGATGACGAGGAGCGTCAGCTGCTATGGGATCTATCCTGTACGCTGGAAAAAGAACTGGAGCCGGTGGATGATGCCGTGAAACGCAGACTGCTTTGACTGCGTAAGCTCCCACCGGATTGAAGCCTTTGATGTGACGCTGGTTTCTTTGACGCTGACGGATCTTGAACTGTTGGAAAGACGCCGGTATCGCGGGATGATATTGACAAAGGGGAAAATGATGCTATAATATCTGCGAATGATTCGCAGATTGGGGATGTCTTATGTCAGGCAACAATACAAAACAGCGAAGAGCCCTGCTTACTTTTTTGGGGGAGCACCCGGACGAGCTGCTGACTGCACGCCAAATGGCGGACGCGCTGGCAGAGAAGCAGATCAGCCTCAGCGCTGTGTATCGAAATCTTGCGCAGCTGGAGGCGGAAGAAAAGGTGCGCCGCAGCGCCAAAAGCGGGTCGCACGAAGCGTTTTATCAATATCTTGACGCCAAGGGCTGCAAGGGCGCGCTGCACATGAGCTGTGTGAAGTGCGGCAAAACCTTTCACATGGCCGACAGCAACGCCGCCCTGTTTGCAAAGCACCTGGCGCAGAGCGAGCAATTCACGCTGGACGCAGCCGACACGATCCTCTATGGAACCTGCTCGGACTGCAAGGAAAAATAACGAACAGAAGGGAGGACAGACCATGACAAAGAAGCTTTGTTTTATGACGCGCCTGTTGGCGGCCGTGCTGGCTGTTGTCATGCTGTCCTCGGCAATCTATCTTGCAGTCGAAGCCAACCATGACTGTTCCGGCGACGACTGTGCCATCTGCCATCAGATCGGTATCTACGAGAATCTGCTGAAAACGCTGGGGCTTGCCGGTGCTGCCGCAGCGATCTCCGCTGCGTTTACATATACCATGTGCAGGGCGATTCTGCCATGCACAGAGACGATCAGCACACTGACGCTTGTTGCTCTCAAGGTAAAGCTTTCGAATTAAAAATAGGACTTTTACAAGGGCGAAGTCTATCCATTTTTGGATAGGCTCTTGCGATTTTGCCGCTGCCCTTGTATTTTTGCGCCTATTTTTCAAAAATTCGGAGGTTTTGTCTGTATGATGAAGAAAATCTTTACCATCTTTCTTGCGCTGACCATGGCGGTCGGCCTGCTTGCCGGCTGCGGCAAAAAGAATGCCGCAGAGAAGGGCGAGAGCGATTCCAACAAACTGAGCATTGTCACTACCATTTTCCCCGAGTACGACTGGGTCAAGGAAATTCTCGGCGACAAGGCCGAGAGCACCGACCTGACCATGCTGCTGAGCAGCGGCGTTGATCTGCACAGCTACCAGCCTACGGCGGATGACATCGTCAAGATTTCCGACTGCGACCTGTTTCTCTATGTGGGCGGCGAGTCCGACGGCTGGGTGGAGAGCGTCCTGAAAAACGCCGCTAATAGGAAGATGAAGGCCATCAACCTGCTGGAAGTGCTGGGAGATTCCGTAAAAACGGAGGAGACCGTTGAAGGGATGCAGGAAGCAGAGCACGCCCATGACCACAGCAAGGAGGTTTCCACCTTTGAAGATCATGAGGTTCAGGACAGAAGCCTGTCCGACTGGGAGGGCAGTTGGCAGTCTGCCTACCCCTTTGCGCTGGACGGAACGCTTGACGATGCCTTTGCAGCGATGGCAGAGGAAGGCGAGATGACCGCCGACGAGTATAAGACTTACTATCAGAACGGCTACAAAACAGACATTACCAATATTGACATTGAAGGCGACCACATTGCGTTCACCTATGAGGACGGCAAAAAGGTCGGCTCTGACTACAAGTATATCGGCTATTACATTCAGAACTGGTCTACCGGCACCAAGGCGGCCATGTATCGCTTTGAAGCGGTAGACAGAACCTCCGGCGCACCGATCTACATCGAATTCAACGACCACATGATCGAATCGGCTGCGCCCGAGCATTTCCACATCAGAATGAGCAACGAGAGCTTTGACGCCATCGTTGATCCGGAAAAGTCGTGGCCGACCTTCTTCCCAGCTAATATGACCGGTGAGGATCTCTGCGAGCACATGGAGGGCCACGGCCACGACCACGAGGAGGAAGCTGACGAGCACGTCTGGCTGTCTTTGAAGAACGCCAAAACACTGGTGGGCGCGATCTCCAACGCTTTGCAGGAGCTTGACCCCGACAACAAGGATACCTACGCCGCCAACGCCGCCGCCTACATCGAAAAGCTCTCTACACTGGATGGCGCGTACCAGTCTGCCGTGGACGGCGCGGCGCACAAAGCCGTGCTGTTCGGTGATCGTTTCCCGTTCCGCTATCTGGTGGACGATTACGGTCTGGGCTACTACGCCGCCTTTGCGGGCTGCTCCGCCGAGAGCGAAGCCAGCTTTGAGACGGTGTCCTTCCTTGCAAAAAAGGTGGACGAGCTGGGACTTCCCTGCGTGCTGACCATTGAGGGCAAGAACCACAAGCTCGCGGAAACCATTGTGCAGAGCACCGCCGGGAAGAACCAGAAGGTGCTGACCATGGATTCCATGCAGTCCATGACCTCCAAGGATGTTGCAAACGGTGCTACCTACCTCTCTGTCATGGAGCAGAACCTCTCCGTGCTGAAAGAGGCACTGGGTTAAGGAGGCAGGATGATGGCTCAGCTCACCTGTCAAAAGCTCTGCGTCGGCTACGATGGGAAGTCCATTCTGCAAGACCTTGATTTTGAGGTCTTTGCAGGTGACTACCTCTGCATCGTGGGAGAAAACGGCTCCGGCAAGAGCACCCTTATAAAAACGATCCTTGGCTTGCAGCCGCCCATCAGCGGCAGAATTTTGACGGGCGACGGGCTGAGGAAAAACGAGATCGGCTATCTGCCGCAGCAGACCGTTGTCCAGAAGGACTTCCCGGCATCCGTGAGAGAAATCGTTCTCTCCGGATGCCAGGGGCGCTGCGGCAGCCGCCCCTTCTACAACAAAGAAGAGAAGAAACTGGCGGCGGACGCCATGGGGAAAATGCAGATCACGCCCCTTGCCAAGCGCTGCTACCGGACACTCTCCGGTGGGCAGCAGCAGCGGGTGCTGCTCGCCCGCGCCCTGTGCGCTACCCGGAAAATGCTGCTTCTGGACGAGCCGGTCTCTGGCCTTGACCCAAAGGTGACGGCGGAACTGTATGCGCTCATTCAAAAGCTCAATTACGAGGATGGCATCACCGTTGTGATGATCTCCCATGACCTGAGCGCGGCGCTGCAATATGCCAGCCACATCCTGCACATCGGAGACACGGTGTTTTTCGGTACCAAGGCGGCCTACCTGAACGAGTTCTCCCAGGCATGGCAGAAAGGCGGTGGGGCGCAATGATGGCGATCCTTGAAAAACTCGCGTTCTACTGGACCTATCCCTTTGTCCGCTACGCGCTTATTGTCGGTGTGCTGATCGCGCTCTGCTCGTCGCTGCTGGGGGTCACGCTGGTGCTCAAGCGGTTTTCCTTCATCGGCGATGGCCTTTCCCATGTGGCCTTCGGCGCGATGGCTATCGCCGCTGTGCTGGGACTGACGGACGATATGCCCCTGACGCTGGGCGTCACGGTGGTCTGCGCCGTGCTGCTCCTGCGTACCGGGCAGAACACGAAGATCAAGGGCGATGCCGCCATCGCCATGATCTCGGTGGGAGCGCTGGCCATCGGGTATCTGCTGATGAACCTTTTTTCCACCTCGTCCAACCTCTCAGGCGATGTGTGCAGCACACTGTTCGGCTCTACCTCTATCCTGACGCTGTCAAAAAGCGAGGTCTGGCTGTGTGCGGGACTGTCCGTAGTGGTCGTGGCGGTGTTTCTGCTCTATTACAACAAGATCTTTGCCGTGACCTTTGACGAGGATTTTGCCAAGGCGGTGGGCACAAAGGCTGACCTGTACAACCTGCTGATTGCCGTCATCATTGCCGTGGTGATCGTGCTGGCGATGAATCTGGTCGGCTCGCTGCTGATCTCCGCACTGGTGATCTTCCCGGCACTGTCCGCCATGCGCCTTTTCCAGAATTTCCGGTCTGTGACGGTCTGCTCCGCCATACTGTCGGTGAACTGCGCAGTGCTGGGTATTCTGGTCTCCATTCTGGCGGGGACGCCGGTGGGTTCCACCATCGTCGCTGTTCAGATTGGCGCTTTCGGTCTGTCGTGGCTGGCAGGCACGGTATTCGGAGGTGCTCGTAGATGAAAAAACTGTTTTGCCTGTTGCTGATCGCCATGGCGCTCTGCTCTCTTGCCGCCTGTGGGCGCGAAAAAGATAAAGGGGCTGCTGCAGCTGATTCAGCCGATAACCAAGCGCCAGAATCTTCTGTTTCACAAAAACAGCCCGCAGAAAAGAAATCGGAGTCTAAGCCTGCAGCCTCTGAACCAACGCAAAGCACAGACGGTGTTGATGTTGATCTCACAAGGCTTAGCAGTACAATGGTATATTCCGAAGTCTATAATATGATGTACGCCCCCGATGATTATATTGGGAAAACCATTAAAATGACGGGACAATTTGTATATTACGAAGACCCTGATACGAAAGCCCGATACTTCACCTGTATCATTGGCGATGCAATGGCTTGCTGTTCGCAGGGGCTGGAGTTTGTAATGGAGGGGGATCTCGCCTACCCGGACGATTACCCGGAGTTGGGGGCTGATATCACCGTCATCGGTGAATTTCAGTCCTATGAGGAAAACGGGATGACATGGTATCATCTGGTGAACGCAAGGCTGGCGTGATGCCGCGATAGCGCTGCGGACATGGTAAGCATGACGATTTCAGGGAGAAAGGTATTCCGGTGCAGCTTGACTGCAATTTATAAAAGCCGGACAAAGGGCGTCATTTTTTCCGCTGCAGAAAAATTCTCGTGAGGAAAGCGAGTGCTGAATTTGAGATGACTTCTTAAAGAATAGGCAGACTTAACATAAACTTTATCCCTGTTATGATAACATAGTCTTACCCTACTCTGGACGGGCGCTTTCGCGAGGTGCCAGACAGGCTGCAAAAACAAAAATGATCAACGATGGAGAATATGAATGACTTTTGAAATTCACAGCGATATCACAAATCGATCTATGACCATAGCCGCCCGCGCGATGCGCAAGGTGCTGCGGCGAAAACGCAGCATCCTTTGGGCCATTTTCGGCTGGAGCGTCTTTTTCATCAACGCTCTGCTGCTGATCCCATTCGACGGAGAGCCTTTTACGCTTGATGCCGGCACGGTGATTTCCCTGCTGGCAGAGGTGATGCTGCTGTCCGTTCTGCTGTTTCAGGATCGGCTCAACGGCATGATCGCCTGCAAAAACACGCTGGCAGGCACAAAGGAATATCATGTTGTGTTCGGCGAGGAGTCCTATACCGTTGTTACGGAGGTCACCACCTCCACATTCCGCTATGAGCTGATCGACGCCATGGCGGAGTCGCAGGACTACATGATCCTTTTGATGAAAAAACGCTATGCGCAGCCTCTGGACAAGCGCACCCTCACCGGCGGGACGGTGGAGGAATGCAAACGATTTCTTGAGGAGAAGACCGGAAAGATGTTCCGGCGTGTGAAATGAACCAATTTTCTATAACGCCCTTTCGCGGGCTGCATCTGATTCTGCTTTTGCTTACGGCAGCGGCGGCGCTGCTCATATTCTTGCTGCTGCGCAAAAAACCGGAAGCACGGCGCTCCCGGCTTCTGATCGGCGTTTGCTTTTTTAATCTTGCGCTGTTTGCCGGCTACAAGCTCTCGCTGTCCATGGACGCAGCGTATATCCGTGCGTACTATCCCAATGGCTTCAACATTTTCAATGAGCTGCCGCTGCACCTGTGCAACATCAATCTGTTTCTGATCCCGCTGGGCGTGTGGAAGAGAAACCGCTCGATCATGGGCTTTTCCTTCTTTGTAGCGCCCCTTGGCGCACTGATGGCGCTGCTCTTCCCGGAGCCTCTGTTCTCCGGCTTTTCGCTGTTCCTGCCGCGGATTTTTGGCTACTATGTGACCCACGCAATCCTTGTTGTCTGCGGCCTGAGTCTGGCGACGCTGGGCTTTTACCGCCCCGACCCCAGGGACATCCCGCGGATCCTCAAGACCTTTGGTTTGCTTGCCGTTGGCGCGCACTGTATCAATCTCCTTTTACGCCTCACGCTCTGCCCGGAGGCGAACTACTTCTTCACCTACGGCGCGGAGATCGGCGTGCTCAAGCTGTTTTGGCGCATCATCCCGGCGCCGCTGCTTTACGGACTGCCGGCACCGCTGATCCTTGCAGGCTATATGTACGCGGTCTGTGCGTTGTCCCGCCTGACGCAAAGGGCGGAAGAAGTGTCTTTTTCATAGATTGGATAAGTTCCGCAGCAAAAAACAGGAGGATAAGACTTTGCTGGATAGAAATGTAAGAGGAATCGGAATCGCTCTGTGCTTATTGACTCTCTTGCTATCCCTATCCGGGTGTGGTTCATTGAAGGATGACACGCTTCTGACCGTCAATGCAGTGATCACGGAAGTCGATACAGGAAAGCAAACCATAACGGTAAAAGACGATGCCGGTGAAAACACTTTAGGTGAAGAATGTCTGATAGACTGTTCGTCTACTCCTATGGTCTATTGCGACTTTGCCACGCAGAAGGTTACAAAGATTTCTTTTGAGGATTTACAGGTCAATGATAAGGTTGTTATGTGTATCAGAAGCTCGGAAATGGAGAGCTTCCGAAGCGGCGGCAACGAGGAGAATACGCTCAAGGTCGAACAATTGCAGCTGTATACACAAAGACCTGCCGAATGAGCCTCGGCTGTCCAACGCTGCATCGAGGCTTCGAGATCGAGCCGGAGAGCATGAAGTGGATCATCCAGCACACCAACGCTAACATGGTCGAAACGGGCTTCTTCGAGACCTGCAGCACCTCTTATGCCAATAGCATGGCACTGTGGATAATCTTGTGAGGATACGCATATGAGCAATCAAAATAAACAGCTGTACATCGTAATCAGCCAGACCGGAACACTTCTGTCCCGGATCCTTAAACAAATCACCGGCACAGAATATAACCACGCCTCCATCAGCCTGTCCAGAGATTTAGAGAGGATGTACTCTTTTGGACGCAGGCATCCCTATAATCCGTTTTGGGGCGGCTTCGTGATAGAGTCGCCCCGTACTGGTACCTTCAAGCGTTTTTCCGAAACCAAGGTGTTGGTTCTGAGCGTGAGTGTCACAGAAGAACAACACGCAGAACTCAAAGAAATGCTCGATGTGATGTGGAAGCGGAGGAGGAAATACGGCTACAACTATATTGGCTTATGTCTGGCATACTTCCATGTTGTTTGGAAGCAGGAGGGCTGCTATTATTGCTCAGAGTTTGTCGGAGAGCTTCTCACAAAAAGTCGGGTTGACGGCACGGAACAGTTACGTTCCTCTATCATACAGCCGATGCAGTTCCTTAGAATGCCGCACACACTGCTCTACTGCGGAAAGCTACGCGAATATGTGTGCAACACCTGTTCCGAGGGCATATGTGAAGATGCAACGAACCGCACAGTGCATAGGCGACTGCCATAACAGCAGACAAGGGGGCGCGTGATCGAGTATCTGCAAAGGTGTGGTTTTGATCCGCCGACGTGGCCTCTGCTTTTTGCAGTCATAATGGATATTCGTCTTGGACATGTTGACCACAGGGGGTGAGTTCCTCATACACTGCCCTGCGGTCATTGGATATCTCTGGAGGATTGGGGCCGGTCATTTCGACCGTGTGTACCCGCTTCCTTGGCCGGCACCATGGAGTTGGACCAGATGCCTGTGGAAATACCTGGTCAGATAAGATGGGCTGCCGCGGCTTTGGCACTGCTTACTATGCCCCGGTTCCTTTTTCCATGCTGAATCTGTTACGAAGATATAAAAACAGCGGCACAGAGAGTTTGCTCTGTGCCGCTGTATGCTTTATACATTGTATAAAAACCTTACATGCTATCTGCTCTTTTGCCCTGTTTAAGTGAACGGCAGACGACATACCCTGCCGGAGCGATCATAATCAGAATAAAAATGCTGATCAGTTCATTCACTTCGGATGACGCAAAGCCCTGCAGCATAGTAATGAGGTTGTTTGCGAAATGCACGAGGATGGGAAACAGCAGGTTCCTTTTCTTCTCGTAAAGGATTCCTGCGGCAATGCCCATAAGGGTGGCATAGGCAGCCTGCACGATATTCAGGTGATAAACGCCGAAGAGTACAGATGATATTAGAATCGAAGCCCAAGCTGGGGCGAATTTCCGCATGGAGCGAAGCACAATGCCGCGGAATAGAATTTCTTCTACAACAGGTGCAGCAATCACCGCAATCATAAATGTTCCAAATGCATTTCCACCGGCAATATTTTCAGCACCGGCATTCATTGCCTCAACGCTTTTTTGAAGTGAGGGAAGCTGTTCTGCCAGCATGATCCAAAGACCGGAGATCCCGCAAATGCCAAATCCCACGACCAGACTGCCGAGCACATCTTTGAAATTTGTCGCTGTGCGCGGTTCACTTATCTCTTTCCTCCAAAGCAGCTTATAGAGCGTGAAGAATACGAGGATAAGAACAGCGTAGATCAAAATCTCGCCCCAATATGAGTAGTTCATAAATTGCTGCGGGGAGATATGAAAAACATCCAAAACGAGTCTTTCCACAAGGAAATACAACAGATTGGACAGCAAAAAATGCAGTGCGACTGCAAGAATGGGAATAGCGAAATATCTTTTTTTCATCATACGGTCAATTTTTTCTCCTGTCTGTATTTTTGAGGGGACTGCAGCAGTATAACAGATTTAACTTAAAGTCTTCGTTAAGGGGCGAAGCCGCAATCTTTCGGAAGCGGCATCGCAAAAGGACACTGTTCATCTTCCTTGCCGAATCATTTGAGTTTTGACCTTTCTCTAAAGGATGTTTTCCTCATAGTTGGTGACATACTGAATTTGGCATTAGGCTCCTTGAGTTCTGCAAAGCTTTTGAAGTTCAAACAGAAAATACCCACAGCCAAAGCGACTGTGGGTATGATCAAATCAGATTGTACGAGCTGACGCTACCTTGTCAATCTCTGCAGGTTCGTAGTTGCGCTCTCCTTCTGTAAAAGCCCAACATTCTGCCCGGTGTATCCGCACTTTCCAATACGCCCAAAGGACTTGAAGGGGAGATTCTTAACGCGCAGAAGGAGGAAGACCGTCCGTCTCTGGCGCCTTGAGAAGGAAATGGCTTTTGTGAAAGTCGAGCAAGCCCTCATCCCGCATTTTTCCAAGCTCCAGCGACAGTCCGCTGCGCTCCACACCGAGGTAATCCGCAAGCTGCTGGCGGGAGAACGGAATGTCGAATTCATAGCCGCCCCGGCGCTGCGCCTCGGCGGAAAAATAGGACATCAGCTTTGCCCGGGTGGTGCGCTGGCCCATGTGGGTGAGTTTTTCGTTGAGCCGCAGGTTTTTCTCCGCCAACTCGCCCAGCAGGTTGCGGATGATCCGGCTATGGTGGGAGCAGGCGGAGGGGCACACGCTCAAAACGCGCCTTATGTGCAGAAACATCACCGTCACCGCGCTCTCCGCCTCCACGCTTACGTTCAGCACCGCCCCCGGCGCGCAGGCAAACACCTCCGCAAAGGTCTGCCCCGGCCCGGCCTTGGAGAGAATGCTGCGGTTTCCCCAGATATCCTCCTGCACGATGAGGACGCTGCCCGCCAGCACAAGGCCCACCTCCTCCACCGCGTCTCCGGCGCGGAGCAGGCGGGAGCCTTTGGGAAAGGTGCCGATCCTTGCCCCAAGGCAGGAGAGCATGGTGGCAAGCTCCTCGTCGGAAATACCGGAGAAAAGCGCCGCCGTGTGGAGCACCGGAAAAAATTCTTTCATAAAAAGTCCTCTTTCGTTGAAAATTCAACCGACTTGTTGCCTTTAGTATAGTACAATGAGCACACAAAAGCAACAGGAGGATCGAACATGAAACGACGGATCATCGAGATCGACGAAAATAAGTGCAACGGCTGCGGCGCCTGCGCCGCAGCCTGTCACGAGGGCGCCATCGACATGGTGGACGGCAAGGCGCGGCTCATGCGGGACGATTACTGCGACGGTTTGGGCGACTGCCTGCCCACCTGCCCCACCGGGGCCATCACCTTTGTGGAGCGGGAGGCGGCGGCCTATGACGAGCAGGCCGTCATGGAAAATAAGCAGCGAAAAATGCGGAAAGAGGGCATGACCCTGCCCTGCGGCTGCCCCGGCAGCCAGTCCTGGAATATTCAGCGTCAGGACGCGCCCGCCGTGGAAACGCCGCAAGCCCAGCAGACGAGCCGCCTTTCCCAGTGGCCGGTGCAGATCAAGCTGGTGCCGGTAAACGCCCCGTATTTTGACGGCGCGCGGCTGCTGATCGCCGCCGACTGTACCGCCTACGCCTACGCCGCTTTTCACGAGCGATTCATTAAGGGGCACATCACGCTGGTGGGCTGCCCCAAGTTGGACAGCGTGGACTATTCCGAAAAGCTGACGGAGATCATCCGGGAAAACAACATCAAGAGCGTCACCGTCGTCCGCATGGAGGTGCCCTGCTGCGGCGGGCTGGAACTGGCGGCGAAAAAGGCGCTCCAACAGAGCGGGAAATTTATCCCGTGGCAGGTGGTCACCGTGACGGTGGACGGCCGGCTGGTGGAAGAATAAGAAAATCATTAAAAAAAGAAAGGAAGAATCACGATGAAGTATGTATGCACCGTTTGCGGCTGGGAATACGACGAGAGCGCAGGTTACCCGGAGGGCGGCATCGCGCCGGGAACGCCATGGAGCGAGGTACCGGAGGATTTTGAATGCCCCCTGTGCAATGTGGGCAAGGAGTCCTTCGAGGAGGCGTGAGCTTTCTGCAAAAGGAGTAAAGACGATGAGCTATGAAAATTGGAAGGACAGAATCGGCACATTCGAAGTGATGGACGTGCGGGGCAAAAAGCTGGACTTCTTCCCCGCATTGAAGGCAAAGGCTGCCGCGCTGAAAAACGGCGAAGGACTGCATATCATCCAGACCTTCGAGCCTGTCCCCCTGTACCCGGTGCTGGCCCTTATGGGCTTTGAGCATCACACGGAGAAGGTGAGCGGCAGCGAATATCACGTCTGGTTTTATCGAGTGAAGAAAGGAGAATAACCGCATGAGCTACGAAAACTGGAAGAATAAGGCGCAGGGGTTTCAGACCGTGGATGTGCGCCATATACAGGGCAGCTTCTTTGAAGGGCTGAAGAAAAGAGCCGAGGCGTTGGAGGTGGGCGAAGGATTACACATCATCCAGACCTTTGAGCCGCATCCACTGTACGCTGTCATGGAGGGCTTGGGCTACGAGCACCACACCGAGCAGCGGAGTGAGGCGGAGTTCCATGTCTGGTTCTGCCGCACAGAGAAGAAGGAAGGCGACAGCTCCGCTCCCTTCAAGCCGCTGGCTCTTTTGAACTATCCCATGATCGATGAAAAGCTGGGGCAGATTGCCGTGGATTTTTGGGAGACCACATGGCAGAGCGAGAAGCGCGTACTGCCCTACGAAACGCGGCT
>CEAB01063844.1_pt1 | contig 30931 bp, 42 predicted proteins | sample 557651 | NCBI WGS metagenome assembly CEAB01 (sample SAMEA3182046, study PRJEB8094) | gut metagenome | biome: human; feature: gut; material: Stool; isolation source: human stools | place: Canada | collected 2011-11-15
GGGAAATCCTCTCGCACGCGGGAAGGGGGGTGTCGAGCATGAACCAGCCCGCAGTGGGTGCAGAAAATATGACTCAAATCGAGTCTGAGAAGGCCGGGGGCGTCAAGGGCAAGACAGCACCCAGCAAAGAAAACCGGATTAATCGGGAGAAGCGAAGTCTGAGCAAGCTTTGCAGAGATCTGCCGGACGGCAAGAAAGCCATTGCGATGCCGTTGGTGGAGCAGGCTGCTTTTATGCGTGTGACATTAGCAGACCTGCAGGATGAAATCAACAAGTCCGGCTGTGTGGAGGAATACCAGAACGGGCGGAATCAAAGCGGATGGAAGACGACCGCTGCCTTGCAAGCTTACAACTCCACCGTGAAAAATTATGCTGCTGTCTGCGAGCGGCTGGACCGGATCCTGCCTGACAACCCAGTTGGCAGGAAGCTTGTTGAGTTGATGCGGGATGGATAATCCTATTCTGCAGTACTACCAGGCAATCACAGATGGCACTGTGGTGGCAGGGTACTGGATCAAGCTGTTTTACCAATATGTGGTTGACGGTCTTGGAGCTGGGCGGTTTGTTTATAACGCCAAAAAGGCCAGAAAGGCAATTCGTTTCATTGAAAGCTTCTGCCATCATTGCGAAGGCAGATGTGACCTGCTGAAACTGGAACTGTGGCAGCGGGCCATTGTGGCTGTGATATTTGGCGTTTATGGGCGGGATGGGTACAGGCAATTCCGGGAAATCGTAATTGTCGTTGCCAGAAAAAATGGTAAGAGCTTGTTCGCTGCTGCTATCATCGCTTACTGCCTGATTTTGGATGGTGAGTATGGGGCCAAAATTTACTGCGTAGCCCCAAAACTGGCCCAGGCAGACTTGGTGTACTCCGCCTTTTGGCAGACTGTCAAAAGTGAACCAGAGCTGGCCGCTATGATAAAGTCCCGAAAATCTGATTATTACCTGGCGGCTACCAACAGCTCTGTGACCAAGATTGCTTTTAACAGCAAGAAGTCTGATGGCTTTAACCCACATCTGACAGTTTGCGATGAAATCGCATCTTGGCCCGGTGAGCAGGGGCTAAAGCAGTATGAAGTCATGAAGTCGGCTATGGGCGCACGGAGACAGCCTCTGATTTTATCCATCTCTACTTCCGGCTATATCAACGATGGTATTTACGACGAGCTGATCAGACGATCCACCCGATTCCTCCTGGGCGATAGTCAGGAAACCAGACTTGCCCCATTTTTGTACATGATTGATGATGTTACCCGGTGGGACAATATCGCTGAACTGCAAAAATCCAACCCAAACCTTGGCGTCAGCGTGTCGGCAAACTACCTTTTGGAAGAAATCGCCGTAGCCCACGGCAGTTTAAGCAAGCGAGCCGAATTCCTGACGAAGTATGCCAACATCAAGCAAAATGCCTCCGTGGCCTGGCTTGCAGCTGAGGATGTAACTGCCATTACCGGACCGCAGCAGCAGCTTTCAGATTTTCGCAACAGCTACTGCGTGGGTGGCATCGACCTGAGCCGGACCACAGATCTGACGGCCTGTGTTGTTGTGATCGAACGGGACGGTGTCCTGTATGTATTTGCTCAATTTTTCTTACCCCGAAATAAGCTGAAGGTGGCTACTGAGCGAGATGGACTGCCGTATGGGACGTATGTATCCCGTGGGCTGCTGACTTTAAGCGGAGACAACTTTGTAGATTACAAAGACTGTTACCACTGGTTTACCCGCCTGATTGAGGAATACCAGATTTATCCGCTGCAAATCGGCTATGACCGGTATACCGCCCAATACTTGGTGCAAGACCTATCCTCCTATGGCTTCCATATGGACGACGTGTTCCAGGGCTTCAATCTGACTCCTGTTATACAGGAGCTGGAAGGCATCGTGAAAGACCGGAAGATTTATATTGGTGACAACGACCTCCTAAAGGTTCACCTCTTAAACAGTGCAGTCCGGTTGGAGGCTCAAACAGGCAGGTGTAAACTGATCAAAATTCGGGGTCAGGACCGGATTGATGGAACGGCTGCATTACTGGACGCTATGACTGTCCGGCAGAAGTGGTACAAAGACATTGGCCAGCAATTGAAAAACGAGGGATAATGCATGGGACTTTTTGAAAAAATCTTTGGCCGACGGAATGAATCTGCTGCAAACGGCACCATTTTCCGTATGCTGAACGGGTACACTCCCCGTTTTACAACATGGAACGGGCGCCTGTATGAAAATGCCTTGGTACGATCTGCCATCCATGCCAGGGCGTCTCATATTAGCAAACTGCAGATTGCGGTGCAGGGACCAGCTAAGCCAAAACTGCAGACGCAGCTGCGGCTTGGCCCCAATGCCTGGCAAACCTGGGGGCAATTCCTATATCGTTTATCCACAATCCTGGATATGCAAAATACGGCGTTTATTGTGCCAGTCTTAGACTCATTTGGAGAGTCCGTAGGTGTGTTTCCGGTTCTTCCGTCGCGGTGCGATCTGCGGGAATATGCCGGAGAGGCATGGGTTCGGTATGATTTTGGCAGCGGACAGTATGCAGCCGTAGAACTGCACCGCTGTGGGATAATGACCAAATTTCAGTACACAGATGATCTGCTTGGCGAATCCAATAGTGCGTTATCTCCCACCATGGAACTGATTGACATCCAAAATCAAGGGATTTCCGAAGGTGTCCGGGCATCGGCGTCTTTCCGATTTATGGCCCGGCTGAATAACTTTTCCAAGCCAGAGGATTTATCTAAGGAAAGAAAGCGATTTACTGCAGAAAACCTTCGGGGAGACGGCGGTGTGCTTCTGTTCCCAAATACCTATGACCAGATCCAGCAGATTAAAAGCACTCCCTTTGTAGTAGATGCTGACCAAATGACAGCCATTGAAAAAAACGTTTACACATACTTCGGGGTGAATGACGATGTTTTGCAAAATAAGGCTTATGGCGATGCCTGGAGTGCCTTTTATGAGGGCGCAATTGAGCCTTTTGCGGTACAGCTTTCAGACGTGCTGACTCAAATGCTATTTACTACCCGGGAGCGGGCAGCCGGAACATTTGTCATGGCCACGTCCAATCGCCTGCAGTACATGTCCAATGCGGATAAACTCCGTGTGAGCCAGGGCCTGGCCGATCGCGGCATTATGAATCGCGATGAGATTCGAGAGATTTGGAATTTGCCGCCATTGCCTGATGGGCTTGGCCAGGATTTTCCAGTGCGTGGAGAATACTACGCTTTAGGACGGAAAAAGGAGGACCATGCCGATGGAAATGAGTGATAAGCAGAGATCCAGACTGGAAAATGGCCGGGAATACCGGTCTATGAATTTATCTGTCCGTGCCCAAACAGATAAGCCTGGAGAGATGATTGTGGAGGGCTATGCCACCACATTTGACCAGCCCTATGAGTTGTATTCCGATGGGCAGTATACGCTGCTGGAACAGGTGGACTCCAGGGCGTTTAACGGGTGCGACCTATCCGATGTGATCATGCAGTATGATCACCAGGGCCGGGTCTTTGCCCGGACACGCAATAATACTCTGACTGTTTATCCGGATGGTAAGGGTTTATTGATAAGAGCAGATCTGAGCGGTACCGAAGAGGGCCACAAACTGTTCCAGGAAATTCGGGACGGCTATACGGATCGGATGAGCTTTGGCTTTGTGGTTGGAGAAGACCGCAGAGAATATACCGAAGATCATAGCGCTGGGCGTGTGACCTGTATAAGAACCGTTGTAAAGATCAAAAAACTGTACGATGTCAGTGCCGTGAGCGTCCCAGCCAACGACATGACATCCATCAGTGCCCGCACGCTGGCTGACGGATGGATCGCCGAGCGTAAGGCGGAGGAGTTCCACCAGCGGAAACAAACACTGAGACTCAAATTACTTTTGGAGGGATCACTATGAATATCGAAGAAATCAATGCAAGATTGCTGGAAATCCGTACTGCACTGGATGAGGGTCAGGCGGGGCTGGACTTGGACGCTCTGGAGGCAGAAGCCACCAGTCTGCTGGAACAGCGGACAGCCTTGCAATCCGAGGCCACGCGGCGGCAGGAATTGCGCAGCCGTGTAGCCGCCGGGGCTGGACAGGAAACCAGAAATATGCGGAAGCCTACCGTTACAACAGACCCGGAAATCCGCGGCGTTGACAGTGTAGAATATCGCCGGGCTTTCTTATTGGAATTGGCTGGCCGCGGAGAAGAGATGTCCCATGAGGAGCGGGCTGCCTTTGTACACACCACAGCCAACACCACAGCGCCGCTTCCAACCACCATGTTAAACCAAATTTGGGATTTGGTGAGCAAGCAGCACTGCATTATGCAAGACATCACCATCTACCGGACTGGTACCATCCTGGAAGTTGTGAAGCACACAGCCATTGCCCAGGGTGCAGCCAAAACCGTGGCCGAAAATACAGCCAACGACGATGAGCAGAATACTACCGTGAAGGTGACACTGAGCGGCAAAGACTTTTCGAAACATGTGGAGATCTCTTATGCCATGGAGCGTATGAGTATTGATGCGTTGGAGAGCTATCTGGTGCAAGAGATTTCCCGGGGACTGGGTGAAGCTTTGGCGGACGACATCGTTGCCACCATCCGGAGTGGCATTGCGACCGATAATAAGGTGACAACCTCTGCTGTAGGTGCGGTAACCTATGGAGAGTTGGCAAATCTTTTCGGCCGACTGGCCCGTGTGGGCACTGTCAGCGTGTATGCAACACGAAGCACAATCTATACCCACTTGGTCGCTATGGTAGACAGCACTGGGCGTCCAATCTTCCAGCCCAGCCTGCAGGCTGGGCAGCAGGGTGTGCTCCTGGGCGCTGCAATTAAGATTGAGGATTCTGTGGGTGACGGCAAGTTGCTGATCGGTGACGGGTCCAAGGTGCTGTACAACATGATCCAAGATATCATGATTGAAACAGACCGGGATATCAAGACGCACAAGGTGATCCATTCCGGTTATGCCAGGGGATCTGGCACGCTGATCGACGAGAAGGCATTTGCAGAGCTGACGATTAAGTCTGCCTGAGTGAGGTGATGCAATATGCTTCTGGATAAGGTGCGTTTGGCCCTGCGGATCACAACAAAGGCTTACGATTGCGAACTGGATGACCTGATCCAAGCAGCTATTGCAGATCTGCGCATTGCAGGTGTTGTTGTCTCAGCGCCGCAGGAAGATCCTCTTATAACCCGCGCGATAATTACTTACTGCCGGTATCACTTTGGCTCTCCGGAGCAGCCCGACCGGCTGAAACGAGCCTATGATGAGCAAAAGGCGCAGTTGCAGGTGTCCACCGGCTACACAGACTGGGGGTGCCTGAATGCTCCGTGATCACGTGGTATCTCTGATTTCCAAAGTTTATGCCGACCCGGACGCCTTAGGTCAATTGCTGCCTCAGGAAACTTCACGGGAGGTTTTTTGCCGGGTAGGAAGTGTAAGCCAGACCGAGTGGTTAAATGCTGGCCGTGCTGGACTTGCAGCTCAATACAAGCTGGTTATGTTCGCCCCGGATTACCGGGGCGAGGACACCGTGGAATTGGATGGAGAGCGCTATGGCGTATACCGCAATTATGCGGGCGATGGTGATCAGATCGAGTTATATTTGGAGAGAAAGGGTGGCTTATAGTGGCAGAAAAAGTATCTGTTGATGGTTTGGCTGACGCAGTTCTAGATGCACTCCGGAATTACAGCAAAAATGTCACCGATACAATGAAAAACTGTGTGCTGTCTGCTGCCGAAACCTGCCTCCAGGAAATTCAGGAGAAAAGCCCTGTGCAAACTGGAGGGTATAAACAAGGCTGGCAAAACAAAGTGGCCTATGAGAATGGGACAGGCGTCCGGGTCGTCATTTATAACGAAGACAATTATCAGTTAACTCATTTGTTGGAGTTTGGGCATGCAAATGTGAACGGTGGCAGGACCCCTGCTCACCCTCATATCCGCCCAGCAGAACAGAAAGCGGCGGAAAAGCTAGGGGAAAAAATCTCAATAGAAATTGGCACCAATAAATATTGCATTTGATTTTATCACAAGCAATCATTACACGAAGAGAATTGTTGCGGAAGGAGGAATCCACAAATGAGCCTTGCTGACATTAAAGCATCTCTGGAGCGTACCGGTTATCCGGTGACCTACAGAGCATGGCCGGTTCCAGCCGCACCGCCATTGCCCTTCATTTGCTACATGGTAACAGGAACTGATAATTTCTATGCAGATAACGAGGTTTACTGCAAAATCGAACGCGTACAAATTGAGCTATATACCAAATTGAAGGATCTTGCAGCGGAAGCACGAGTAGAAGCCGCTATGTTAAACTGGCCCTGGCAAAAAACTGAATCCTATCTGGACGCAGAACAATGTTATCAAATTTTATATGAAATTGAGGTGTAATTATGCCAAATGCTGAAAATAAAGTGCAATTTAATCTGAAGAATACACACTACGCGGTTTTGGATGAGTCCGGCGGCAATCCGAAATGGTCGGCGCCTGTATTCGTCCCGGGAGCAGTATCTCTATCTTTGAATGCCGAAGGCGATGTAACCCCGTTCTATGCTGACGGTATTACCTACTATCAGTGTGTTTCCAACAATGGCTATAAGGGAGACCTGGAGATGGCGCGTCTGATTGACCAGATGCGCAAGGACATCTGGAAAATTGAAGAGCGGGATACCGATCATGTACTGCTGGAAAACAGCAACATTGAGCCTGCTCCCTTTGCTCTGCTGTTCCAGATTGACGGAGACGCAGACAACGAACTGTACTGCCTCTATAACTGCTCCGCCACCCGGCCCAGCATCGAAGGGGAAACGACAAATGACAGTAAGACGCCGAAAACCCAGAAAGCCAATATTTCTGCAGTGCCATTGGAAAGCGGATATGTTATGGCCCGGACAACAGCAAACACACCTGCTGCAGTCCGAGAAACCTGGTTCAAGCAAGTCTACCAGCCCACATCCGCTTCCAGTGAAGGCTAAGGAGGCACATCATGGAAAGAGTTGTTTCTTTTGGTCGGCAAGAAATCCTCATGCGGGCATCCGCGCTGACACCTCGCCTATATCGTGCACAGACCGGGCGTGATTTGCTCTCAGATATCCGGCAGCTGCAGACAGCGTACGCCGATTCCGTTGCTGCTTCCAAAGATGGGAATATGTCTATGGCCGCTGTTCCGGATTTGACCATTTTCGGTGATGTCGCTTGGATCATGGCCAAGCAGGCGGATCCGACCGTCCCGGATACTGTGGAGGAATGGCTGGACAGCATCGACGGTGTCTTTTCAATTTATGAAATCATGCCTCAGATCATGGATCTTTGGGCAGCAAACATTGCAACTACATCGGTCTCTAAAAAAAAATAAGGCCGACTGTGCGAGTGTTTAATGGAGCGACTTTCCAGCTCCGCTGTGCGGAGCTGGGACTATCCCGTGAAGACTTGGACGGGATGACGGTAGGCATGGTTCTGGATATGCTGACGGAACGGGCGAACGATTATTGTAAATACCCATATAAGGCAACCCAAGAAGATATTTATGCGTTTTTCGGCAGGGGGTGAGTAGGTGGCCGACCGGATAAAAGGTATTACAGTTCAAATAGGCGGTGACACCACTGGCCTTAGTAAGGCTCTGGAGGGTGTCAACAGATCAATCGGAGCAACGCAAAGCCAATTGCGGGATGTAAACCGGCTGCTAAAACTAGATCCCCAAAATGTGGTGCTGCTGGAGCAGAAGCAACGGCTCTTGGCGGACGCGACAAGTGCAACACAGAAAAAACTGGAGCAGTTGGAAGCCGCCAACCAGCAGGTAACGGAAAGTGCAAAAAACTATGATGCTTGGAAAACTGCCTACACGCCAATTCAGGACGAAATTATATCCACCAGGGACCGCCTGAAGGAACTAAAAAAGCAGCAGCAGGACATGTTGGATGCTGGAGATGCAGATACATCAGCCTATGCAGAAATCACCAAGGCAGTACAAAATACTACTAAAGAACTGCGGGGTCTGGAAAATCAGGCAAAAGAGGTATCCGATGAGTTTGGTAATCCGGTCTCTCCAAAGCAGTATGATGCCTTGCAGCGTGAGATTGAGAGCACCCGGATAAAGTTGCAAAATCTCCAGTCTGCAGCAGATGCGACAGAAGCGGCATTGTGGGATATTGAAGCCAAGCCGTTAGAGGATATTACCGATACGGTAGAAAACGTCGAGGAGGCCCTGAAAAATACGGAAGCTGCTACAATTTCCTATGGGGACGTCCTGAAAGCCCATTTGCTATCTGACGCAATTATGCGTGGCCTGGAAAAGCTGACTGGCTTGATCAAAAATTTTGCATCGGGAATGATTGACTCTGCCGCTACCGTACGGGCGGAGAATGCACAATTTGCCCAGACATTTGGCGATCTGGAGTCCTCTGCCAGGACCAGCTTGCAAGCCGTTGCAGCTGAAGCGGGAATTACCGCTACGCGCATGCAAGGAAGTTATACAATGATTTATGCCTTTGCCAAGACGGCTGGCGCAGACACTGCTCAGGCTATGGACATTGCCAGTCGATCTATGCGTGCAGCATCAGATTCCGCAGCGTATTATGATCGATCTATTGAAAATACAACCGAAACTTTGCAGAGCTTCCTGAAGGGCAACTACGCCAACGATGCTGCATTAGGCATTGCTGCGACAGAAATAACTAGGAACACAGTAGCCAATAAGAAGTACGCCAAGAGCTTTCAAGAGCTCTCTGAAGCTCAAAAAGTCGATGTGCTGTTATCTATGGTTGAAGCCGGTAATAAAGCGTCTGGTGCACTGGGCCAGGCTGCCCGGGAAGCCGGCTCTTGGGAAAATGTCACAGGCGAATTGAATGAGGCTTACCGGCAGTTGCAGGCCACCATCGGTGCTCCGGTGCTTGAGTCGGTTATTCCCGTCATTCAAACTGTAACGCAAAGTCTGAGCAATGCAGCCCAGAAAGGCAAGTTTGATCAGCTGGCACAGGGAATTGGAGATACATTTGGCTGGTTGATTGCGCATGGGGAGACGGTAATCAGCGCTGTGGCTGGCATTACTGCGGCCTTCGTGGCCATGAAGGCTGTGCAGAAGGCAGAGGAAATTGCCATCCTTGCTAGTAGACTGATTCACATGGGGGCAGCCGCAACGGCGGCTGGCACGGCAGTAGCGGCGTCCAGTGCCGTCATCTCCACATCCCCCTGGGGGCTTGCAGCTACGGCCATCAGTCTGGTGGTTGGGGCTGTGACCGCGCTTGTAACCTCTATCAAGCAATCAGAGGCGGAGACGAGTGAATTGCAGCAGTCGGTGGAACAGTTGACGATATCGTTTGATGATGCCAACCAGCGTATGTCGTCTGCAAAGTCTGAGGCGGATGGTGCGGCGTATGCAGCAAAATCCTACGCGCAAAGATTAAGGGAATTGCAAACCAGCGGACTGAACACTGCAGCAGCGCACAAGGAGTATGAGCTGACCGTGGAAGCTCTGAATGAGCTAATTCCAGAGCTGAACTTATCTATTGATGAGCAAACAGGATTGATCGATCGGAGTGTTGCTGCTCTTGAACGTGACATAGACGCATGGAAACGAAATGCCACAGCGAAAGCTTTGCAAGAAAGGTTCTCGGATCAATTGGAGGCCCAAGGACGAGCTCAGGCGGATGTAATAACCGCCCAAGCCAAACGGAATCAGTTGGAGCGGGAAGCCATTACTCTGGAGGATAGATACGCCAAGGCTATGGTGGAAAAAGAATCTGCTCAGGCTAGGATGGCCCGAGCAGAACAGGCCTTGAGCGATGCGTCCGGGGCGAGCTGGGAGGTGCAGGAGGCACTTAGGCAGGAACTTGCGAGGCTTACGGCTGAGTATGATCTAGCAGAACAGGCTTGTACAGATGCGAATCTCACACTCAAAGAAAATAAGCGGGACCAGGCAGCCCTTACAGAAGAGATCGACAAAGCACAGGGCATTGTTGACTCCTATGAAAAGGAGCTCTTAGATGCTGAGTCTGCCCTAAATGACTATACAAAACAGACTGAAGATGGCGCAGATGCGACAGTGGAAATGGGTCCTGTTATGCAGGAGCTTCAGAGTAGGTTGAATGATTTGAAGACGACCTATACCGATGCCAGGGACAGTGCCAGAGATAGCTTGGACACCCAGATTGGACTATTTGATGAGCTGTCCATAAAATGCGAGTTATCAGTACAGGACATGATTGAGTCGTTACAATCCCAACAGGTAGCAATGGACAACTATGCAGAAAACCTTCGAACAGCTGCCCATTGGGGCATTGACGAAGGGTTGCTGAAGTCCCTATCCGATGGCTCTGTGGAATCCATGCAGTATTTACAAGCGATTGTTGATGGTGGAGAGGGGGCAATTGACGATTTGAATGCGGCATTTGCCAAGAGTGAGCAGGCCAAGGACAACTTATCAGATGAGCTAGCTGCAGCTGCTACTGGTGCGCGAGAACAATACGATGAGATGAAATCTGATGCCAAGGAAGCTGGCCTAAATATTGTGGACGGCCTTGTGACAGGGGTCAACAGTAATTCTGACAGGTTTTATCGGGCCATGGCGAATATGGCCGGTACTGGGGCAGCTTATTTCCGGGAGTACTACTCCATCTATTCCCCATCTCGACTTATGGCGGATTACGGAAAGTATATTGACCTTGGCTTGGCTCAAGGCGTTGAAGCGCATTCCAATAAATTTGCGCTTGCCATGGAAAAGCTATCTGCTCTGGGCGATGCAAGCTTTGCTCCTCTATCTTCCCATGCCGTCTACAATTCCGTGGAATCTACGCAGAATACGCAAAGTGTAAATTTGGGTGGATTGTCTGTATATGTCAATGCGGGGCCAATTAGCGACCCAGATCAGTTGGCAGACCTGTTAGCTGACCGAATTCAAGAAAAAGTTGCAAGCAGGAGTCTTCTATATGTATAGCTATTTTTCTTTTGGTGGGCAGCGGAGCTATGATTTTGGCTTACGAATAGAGTCTGCGCCCACCCTGTCGAAGCCAAAACGAAAGGTAGAGTTGATCAGCATACCTGGCCGCAACGGGAATCTGCGAGTTGATCAGGGTGGGTTTGAAAATGTCTCGGTGACATATAAGTGTTCATTCCGGGGCGACGCGACAAAAGCATCTGAGATTGTTGAGTGGCTATACGCTGCAGGGGCTGGATACGCCATCCTGAGGGATAGTTATTTTCCGGGCGTATTCCGACTGGGTGCATTTGATGGCCCCATTGATATTGTCAGTACACTAAACCGTGCTGGCCGTTGCGACATCACGTTTGATTGCCGCCCAGAGGTATGGCTGGACTCTGGCAATAATCCCATGCAATTCTCTCCTACGGCCAGCGTACGGGTTTTTGAAGCCGATATATTTAATCCAACGTTGTTTGATGCACGACCTCTGATCCGTGTCTTAGGCAATGGCTCTGCATCCATCAATATAAATGATCGGGCTTTTTCCATATCGTCCATTCCGGACGATATCTACATTGATTGTGACATGCGCAACGCATATCGGGACGGTATCGGATATAATGACCTCATCATAACGCCCACAGACTTCCCTATTTTGAATCCTGGGCACAACCAACTTGTAGTAGCTGGCGTGACAACTATGACGGTGACACGGATTGAAATTACTCCAAGGTGGTGGAGATTATGATACCGACTATCCACAGTGCATCAGAGACGAATTTTGATACATTGGGACTGGGTAGTTTATCCGATTCCATTTCCTGTATCGTGACTGAAGAACGCAACGGAATTTATAACTTGGATTTAGTATATCCGCTGGGTGGCATTAATTTTTCACACTTGGACGTAGACAATATTATCGTTGCGCCAAGTAATGACCAGGACAGATTTCAGCCTTTTCGCATCTATGCTGTCCGCCCGACTATATCAGGACGGATTGCTGTGCAGGCGCATCATATCAGCTACCAGCTGTTGGATATACCATGCGCACCATTTTCAGCTTCTAGTTTGCACGAGGCTCTTTCTGGACTGCGGCGATACGCTGTAGGGGACATGCCTTTTACCCTGGAGTCTGACTTTTCATCGGTTGCTTCATATGTCCAGCCGGTGCCGCAATCTATCCGACTACGCCTAAGTGGAGAAGCCGGAAGCATTATTGATACCTTTGGGGGAGAGTTGGAATGGGACCGGAACAAAGTTCTGATCCACAAGAATCGTGGACGCGACAATGGCGTGGTGATCTCGTATGGTAAAAATTTGACAGATTATGATCAAGAAACCAATATCTCCGGTTTGCTGACAGGGATTTATCCATATTACTACAGGGATGATGTGTTTGTACAACTGCCGGAACGTGTAATAACGATAAGCAGCGGTTTCAGCTATCAGCGTGTAAGACCGATGGACCTTACTGACAAATTTGATGCTATGCCAAGCGAAGCACAGCTGCGAGCTGCAGCACAAGATTATATTAGCGTAAATAAGTTGACTGTTCCAAGGGTATCAATCAAGGCGAGCTTCTTCCCATTGTGGCAGACTGAAGAATATAAAGACATCGCGCCGCTAGAGTGCGTCCGATTGTGTGACACAGTCACGGTCCGGCTCCCCAAATTTGGGGTTGATGCAAAAGCAAAGGTGATCAAGACTGTCTACAACGTATTGGAAGATCGATACAGTAACATAGAGCTTGGAGATGCCCGGCAAACACTGGACACAACAATAGCAACCCTACTAACAGGAGGGCGCAAATGATTAACAAGCAAACGATCAATCTTGATATGTCATCGTATGACATTTGTCCACGAGTTATGGCCAAACAAGGCGATGCTGGCAGCCGGGATATTGAGATCAAGCTATACGATGGCGGCGTACTTGCCAATATCAATAATCAAATTACATCCCCCGGCACGACAACCAAAGGCATCGTGCGATTTTGTAAGCCAGACGGCAAGGGCGGGATCTACGATAAGCTTGAGGATAACACTGCTGCCTGCGCAATAACCGGCAAAGACACTATTACGGTACGGCTGGCCGCGCAAGTGCTGACGTGCCCTGGCGATGTGGTGATGGATGTTGCCATCGTCTGCGGTACAACAATAATATCGACATTTAACTTTATTATTTCTGTGCAAGCTGCTCCCACCGCAAGCATCACCCCATCTAACAACTACTACAACTATCAGACATTGGCGGACATCAACGAGGCCATTGATGAGGCCAAGGCGGCAGCTGCCGGGGCAGTAAAATTTGTCAACGGCGTCCGGCCGCGCGGCATCGGGAATGTAAACTTGGCAGTTAACGCCCTGGCGGAATGCAAAACACCACCCATCAACGCCATTAAAGAGGTCGCGGCGGTAGACGGATTTGTGGTGGTTGCCGGGGCAATCTTGGGCGTAAAATTTTCGTACAGCAATACTGCTGCAAATCCACAACTTAGCTACGGCGGAGCGGAGCTGCCCATCCTGGATAGGCTCAGCGGGAGGCCGATTGAGCCCAGCGACATTACGGCCGGGATCTACCACTTGCAGCTGACCAGCACAGGGTGGATCTTGCTGGATAAGCAGCAGATCAGCGGCTCTACTACCCCCGTGCCTGGCCCGCCCGGAGAGGACGGCGGGCATTGGATCCCGCACGTGGGGGACAATGGCACGCTGACCTGGACCGCAAGCAAGGAGGGCATGGGCGATGCACCAACCCCGGTCAATATCAAGGGGTTGCCTGGCGCAGATGGCGATCCTGGGGCTGACGGCGCGCCCGGAGCTGATGGACAGGACGGCGGATATTATATCCCGAGGATAATGCAGCCAGAAAGTAATATTATGCAGATCGCTTTTGACGCGAGTAAATCTGGCATGACATCGGTGCAAGCCTGGCAGATCGTGATACCAAAAGGGGACCCCGGGCAAGCCGGTGCACCCGGACCGGCCGGACCGGCTGGCGACCAGGGGCCTAAGGGCGATAAAGGAGACAAAGGCGACAAAGGCGACCCCGGCAGCGCAGCAATCGGCCTAGGCGTGTGCAACAGCGCAGCTAGTGTCGTTAACAAGGAGATATCTATATACACAGATGATTTCAAACCCATTATGAGCGCAATCGTCACAGTGGCATTTCGTATCGAAAACACAGCAGATAATCCGTCCCTGGTAATAAACAATAAATCCTATGGGATTATCGATTGCAGAAATGGCCAGCCCGTCAAGGCAGCAGCTATGTGCGGACAGGCGCATACGTATGTGCTAGATCCTCAAAATAGCGTGGCCTTTTTGGTCAATCCCTCCGATGAGGCGGCATCTGGTGCGTCTGGCGCAGTGGAATCTGTCAATGGTCAGGTTGGTTCCGTTAAGATTCCGGCGTCTGGCTATGGTATCTGCGCCGCTGAAGCAAGCAGCCAGGAAAAGGAGGTAGGGTCCCTATCTGCTGGATTTGATCCCACAGCAAGCGGTTCGGTACTGGCCGTCAACTTTGACAATCCGATAAACACAGTCAATGGGCCCGTCTTGAAAGTCAACAGTAAGTCGTATGTGATTGTTGACTCTCGCACCTATAATCCTGCCCGTGCTGATGCCCTGGCAAAAAAGATACATCACTTTTTGCTGCTGAGCGGCACAGCCATTTTGCTGGACCCAAATACCGCTACCAGCTCCGTAACACTGGACAAGACCCTTACCCAGGAGGGGCAGGCGGCAGACGCCAAGGCTGTTGGGGACAAAATCAAAGAGGTCCGGGACAATTTTACCAGTGGGAACGAGCATCTAGCCGGGACAGACCTTACATTGCAGGACCCAGCGGATGCGGACCATGGTGTAGCTCTGCAGCTTGGTGCTAAAATCGTAGATTCTAGTGGATTCCCAACTGCTCAAAGGCTCTATCCGACAGGAATTTATGGTGATGAGCCGGTTATCATCGGAAATCTTGCGGACCCCCAGGATCCACGAGATGCTGTATCTAGGCAATATTTAGACGACCGGCTTGGGGCTCTACCGGCTTCAGGCACCGCTGTGTGGAGATTGCTGGGGGAATATGACTTTGCGAACGAGCAAGTCGGAGTGATTGAGCTCACAAACCTGGGCGGACTCACGGATATTTACTTCCGTTGGGAGGGTATTTCAAACACGTCTACAACGGAATCGGGGATGAGCGTTACTGTAAATAACGTGGCTAAAGCTCTTGGAGATGGACAGGTCATCCCAATCAAGGCCTCGAACCAAACTAAGCTCTACGGGTACACATCTGCACACTGGAACGGACTTTCCTGGGATGTGCGAAGAACCGGCGGAACTACATCACCGGAAAATTACCGGGCGGACGCAGCCTGCATATCACAGTATAATCAAAAATTAAATGTGGGGGCTTGCAATGAGATTGGAATATACCAGCCTCCAACTCAATACATGGCCACATCCGGAATCTTACGGATTTATGGGGGGAAATAATGAAAAAGTGTACTAATGGAGAGCTTGTAGAAATGACACCGGAGGAGATTGGGGAATTGGAAGATCTCCACGCAAAAACAGCCGCGACCGAACGCCACCGGCCTTTATCTACAGAGGAGGTGACCCGCATGCTGCTGGAGCAGAGCATCAACACGCTGGGGCTGAACGATGAAATGGCCCTGCGTGCCCGGGGATTTTATCCGGAGTGGGCCCCTGGAACGGAGTATCCAGCCGAATACAAAGTGAGGCGAGGAGACCGCCTGTGTCGGTGCGTCCAACAACATACCAGTCAGGCGGGGTGGGAGCCGGAAAACGCTCCATCCTTGTGGGAGTACATCAACGAGACGCACGATGGCAGCAAATATGATCCCATTCCCTACGATGGGAACATGGAGCTCTCTGAGGGCCTGTACTACACGCAGGGCGGAGTTTTATACAGGTGCACCCGGAGCACCGGCCAGCCTGTTTACAGCTCTCTGGCGGAGCTGGTAGGGCTGTATGTGGAGGTAGTGCCATGAGCCCCGCCATGTATCCGGCCCTCTTTGTAGCTGGAGGTGGACGCGGAACAAACGGCAGCATCAATGTGTAAAATGAGGAGGAACAAAAATGAATGCAAAAGATCTGATCTGCACTGCAATTGGTGCTATTGGCGGAGCGATTGCCGCTGCCTTCGGCGGCTGGAACGCCGCTCTGCTGGCTCTGATTATCTGCATGGCCATCGACTATTTCACCGGCGTCATCGTCGCCCTGGTCTTCCACCGGTCCCCAAAATCGGATAGCGGTGGCCTGAACAGCTCTGTAGGCTTCAAGGGCCTACTGCGTAAGATCGCCGTGCTCCTGATTGTTGTGGTGGCCAACCAGGTAGATATTTTAATTGGGACTACATACGTCAGAGATGCAGTAGTCATCGGCTTCTGTGCAAATGAGATTATATCTGTTCTGGAAAATGCAGGGCTGATGGGGATCCCCATCCCGAGTGTGCTGCTGAAAGCAATTGATGTACTGAAAAATAAGGGCGAAAAGAAGGAGGAATAAGCTATGCAGATCCACAAGCAACTGGCCACCCGCAATAATTGCTACCTACGCAATCAGGCAGAGCTGGCCAAGTCCCCCGGCAGCCGCGACGGCCGATACGCCCGATACTACCAAGGCCCCCGAGGGGTGATGATCCACTCCACCGGGGCCAACAACCCCAACCTGAGGCGCTACGTGCAGCCGGATGACGGCACATTGGGGGTCAATCCCAATGGCAACGACTGGAACCGGCCGGAGCTGGATGTGGCAGTCCACGCCTTTATCGGACTGACCAAGGCGGGAGATGTGGCGGCCTATCAGATTCTCCCGTGGGAGTACCGGGCCTGGCACTGTGGCGGCGAGGCCAATAATACCCATCTTTCCTTTGAGATTTGTGAAGATGATCTTGGAGACCGGGACTATTTTTGGTCCGTCTATTGGGAAGCGGTCGCCTTGACAGCTGAACTGTGTCGGAAGTTTGGCCTAAACCCGCTGGATCCAGGGGTGGTAATCAGTCACGCAGAAGGTGCCCGGATGGGCATCGCCAGCAACCATGCCGATGTGGGCCACTGGTGGAGCCGCTTCGGCGTCACCATGGACGACTTTAGGGAGGATGTCTCCGATGAGATGAATGCCAGCGCCAGGCCCTTATACCGGGTGCGCCGGACGTGGGCAGACAAGGATAGCCAGATTGGCGCGTTTGCGGATCTGGCCAAGGCAAAGGCTGCCTGCCCCATTGGATATAGTGTATATGATAAAAATGGCAATGCCCTTTACACCAACAGAAAGGATGAACTTGATATGCAAATCAGCAAGGAAGATCTGCAAAAGATGATCAATGATGCCGCCACCAAGGCCGCCAAAGAGGCCGTGGAGGCCGCTGTGGGCAAGCACTACAAGCGTCTGGGCGATGTGTCGGAGCCCAGCTACCGCCCCATGCTGGATAAGCTGGCGGCCAAAGGCTACCTCAAGGGCCGGAGTGGCACCGGTGCGGACATGGTGATCGACATGTATGAATCCGACATCCGGGCGCAGGTGATTGCCGGGCGCGCCCTGGAGGCCGCCGGGTTGCTGGACTGAGCCCAAAGCATAAAATTATCCCCCTCCCACGGTTTCGGCTGCTAGGAGGGGGAGTTTTCTATTTGCTATAAGATGCAACCGCCAATTTTTTCTGGAGATGATAAACCATAATCTCAATAAATCCCGACGCAGTAGGCGGGTCACTCATCGGGTAGTCCGCCATTTTTACCAGCCCATCGCGGTTTACCTTACAGGCCTTCTCCACTACCATACGGATATTCCGTTCTACGGCGTTCCATGTACAGTTGCACATTTCTGCCGCTGGTATGTAGATGCCCTTTTTCACACGGAGTACCCGGTCTTCGTCTTCCAGTGCCAACTGGATAGCAACGACAGTTCGTTTTTGTGAGATGTAATTTTTGCCGACACCCAACTTCCGTAGCGTGTCCTGGATGATTTGAGCATGTTCCATGATTTAATCTCCCTTCTGTTGTTATAGGGAGATTTTACGACAGAAATCACGAATATTCAGGGTTGTCGACAAAAAACACCAATAACCTTTCTTCGTGGCCACTTTGACGGGTGTGGCCATTTCTATTTTAGCACAGTCAAACGCTGCTGACAAGTGGAAAAAGCATAGAAAAAAACCGTCCAGATCGTTAAATCTGGACGATTCCCCTTGGTCAGGTAGGTTGAACCCTGGGAACGCAAAACCGAATTGTAGTCCCCGTGACAATAATTGATGGTGCCGGTGGAGTGTCACCAAGACTAACCGGCACAGTCTCCCCGGTTGGATTCAATTCGCCCTTTTGATCCGTGTCCAAGATTGTCCAAATGGTAATGAATTCCGGGCCAACCTCAACGCGGGAAACGACGGATAGCAAAATGGTATCATCGCTGGTACCGGCGTTGATGATGGTATCCAGTATTTTCTGTAGCTGCTCTTCCGGCACTCGTGACGCTGTAACGTCCTGTTTTAGCTGCCGCATGTCCATGTCCAGCTTCGCTTTTTCGGCCTCTAGCCCCTGAATCTTGGCCCGCAAGGTTGAGGATACAAGCCCCTGTAGCACGGCGTCTGTCGCTGCATCCAGCTGGCGGGATACCTCTGTCTTACGGTCTACAAGTGCCTGCAGCTTGGTTGCAGCGCTGTCTGTCAGTTTATCACGTTCGTCACGCAGGATCTGCATCAACCGGCCCATATTGTGCGGGTTGCCCAAAATACTGCGCACGGCGGTAGCAACATGTTGCTCCAGGTCATCGGCGCGGATTGGTTGCAGGTCGCAGTTATGCAACCGCTGCTTGCCGCTGCAAGCGTAATAGTAATATTTTGTCCGGGATGCATTGGTGGATGTGCTGATAATCATGGCTTTTTTGCAAAGCTCACAATACACCTTCCCCCGGAGCGGATAGTCCCTTGCGCTGCCAGGACGGCCAGCTTTGATTTGTTGGTTGCGCATTAGTTTTGCCTGCACGGCGGCCCATGTCTCCTGATTGATGATGGCTGGTATCGCGTGTTCCAGGCGGATGATCCCATCCGGAACTGCCCCATGGCTATTTCGGCGGCCATCGGGGCGGCGTGGGGCGCGCCCATAGGTCAGGGTCCCGATATAGCGTTCATTTTTCAGGAGATCATGTAGGCTGTTACTCCCGAACTGCTTCCCGCCGCGGGTTCGTATGCCATCGGCATTCAGCCCATCAATAATGCTTTTGTAGGTTTTCCCGGAGGCATACTCCTTAAATATGCGGCGGACGGTGGCTGCCTCGTCCTCTTGGATTTCAAGGCGCCCATCCCGGACATGATAGCCTAATGGTGGTACGCCGCCGGTGTGCAGCCCCTGCCGGGCCATGAACTCCATTTTGGCCATAACTTTCTGCCTTGTTTGCAAAGCCCAGATCTGATTGAACAGGGCCATACTGCCCTCTGTCAGGAAATTTGTGGGGTCGCGCAGGTCGCCGCCAATTTGGGGCTGTGTGACCGATACCACAGTGGCTCCCATGGTCTCAAGCTCTGCACGGAACTCAAACCATGCTGTCATTTTCCGAAACATCCGGCTTTGATCGTAGATCACAACAGTATCGGCTCCGCCCATCCGCAAATCATCCATCATGCGGGACTGTTGTGGACGCGTATCCTTCATCCCACTGACTGCGTAGTCTGCATATATGCCAAGAATGGGCAGTCCTTCTTTTTGGCACCAATCGGTGCACTTCTGCACCTGAACCTCAATGCTGTCTGGGTTTTGCCGGTCGGTGGAGTACCTGGCCAGGATATAGGCTCCATGCTGCGTCATAACAATCACCTCTGGTAGTGTGTGCATTCAAAATCGGGGGTATTTACACGTAAAAATACGTAGCTTTCTGTTGACATACGTAATGTTAGGGCAGCTTTTTTGCCTAGCCGGTGGCTTATGGCTGGGAGGAATTGTTTGGCTTTTAGCCCTTTCATTTGGCAGACTCCAGTATTCGTTTCACCTCTAGCCCAAATGCGGAATTGGGTGGCTCTGCGGGAATTGACCCGGTAGCCTACAGAGATGATAGCATCCAAATTGTAGAAGTCGACGTTTCTCTTAACACGCCACACGCCCTCTTGCTGAACTATTTCCATTTTGGAAACAGTTGTCGAAGCGTTTAATTCGCCTTCTGCATAGATGTTAGAAAGGTGCTTGGAGATAGCTGGAATTTCAACGGAGAAAAGTTCTGACATAGCCCGCTGTGTTAGCCAAATGGTATATCCTTAATGACGGCATTGACAGCCACATTTTCTTCGGCAGACCTGTATATCAAAAAGTTGAATTCATTCTGCATTGTGTTTTTCCTCATTTCTCGCCTACTGTTCATTCGGTTCCGTCAGTGGGCGGGGGTAACTTCTCGGGAGTTCTACAGGATGCCCTGAAGCAGCGTTTGAATATTATATGAGAATGCACGATATTTTAATTATGCCACCCCGAAGTTCGTTCTGGGGCGGCATTTAATATAAGAATAAAGTTCCTTATCAGCGAAGAGCGAACCAAACTGTTTCTGCGTAAACAGCATAGGGGGAACTTTCGCCTTCTTTATGGTTCCAATATGTAAAAATACAAGGCAAGAATAGGGATTCCTGGGCGGGAGCTTCGGCTATTTTACAGATCCGCCTTTGCACCAATTAGCTTCCCGATGCCGTAGCAGACGGCTGCCGGAAATGCCGATGATACAAACGATGTGACAGCTAAAAGCCAGTTTATAGACTCTTTCAGTCGGTATTCTTCACCAGAAATGACTTTGTACTGAAATGCAGCCCAAATGCCAACAATTGCACCTGCTACCAAGAACCCGACAGCCACTCTTTCCATTAACTTGCCAGCGGCACGGTAGGATGCTTTCCGGTTGCCCTCCATGGTGGGGTCTGTTACTCTGCCACAATGGGGACAGACTCTGGCAGTACAGGAAATTTGTTCACCACAGTCTGCACATGTTGTAAGTTTTTGCATAGTTCGTTCCTCTTTTCTTTTTATTTCCCACCGGGTGCCCCGGGTGGTTACGATTTTCTACTTGACTTTCGAACGCATGTTTGATAATATAAATCCGCCCCGTACATACGTACGGCAATAAGCAAAGAAGAGTGTGTAAAAATATAGAGCAAAAATATAGCGTGGAGTCATAAAGTTTTGGTAATTTTGCACAATTTAGAATTCGACAAATTGTGCAATCATACAAAATTCCCGAAGTACCAGTATACCGGGCCACACGCATGGCAAATTATGTGATACAATGTCAACACAAACAATGAATAGCGACTCGGATTCTCGGAAAACTATTAAAAAGGAGGGATTTATTTGCGGATCCTATTACGAGAAGTCCGGGAGTCTAAGCATATATCTCGGCGGGAGCTGGCGGCGCGTGCTGGTGTATCCCGCAGTTGGATCGAGGAGCTGGAATGCGGGGATGCCAATCCATCGATCTTAATGCTGTGCAAACTTGCGCGCGTGTTGGGGGTGGCCCCCTCAGAGTTGTATGTCTGCGAAGATAGTGATTTTGATGATAATAACGGACTGACCCGCTAAGGCGGGTACATAAGCAAGGAGGGATATTATGGACGATTATGCGCGAACCAACAATCAGAATGAACCATCAACTGCACAGCATGTACATACTAATGCTGAAGAGGAAATCTACGCCTGGATTGTGGCCCATTTGCGGCAGGCATCTCCAGATGTGTTGCGAAGCGTCTTTTATTTCATTCGTCCATTTTTCCGGGATTAGCTTCGCCTGCACAGATCAATCATTTTCAGATATGGATTCTTCTTGAGAGGACTGGGCATCAGCCTGGTCCCCTTTATTTTGCCATTCAGACGCTAATCGGTTAACCACTTTTGCTAAAGCTGCCCAATCTTCTGCGGTTAAGACAGCCAAGGCATCAATCAGCTTTAATTGGAAAGAATCTGACTCATCCTGAAGAGCATTCCCAACAAAAGAGGCAATTCGATCTCGCCGCGAAAGCGGCTGGAACATCTCACCAGTTCCGGTTCGGAGCCAGACTTCGTTGACGCCAAACTCGCGGCAGATATCAGAAATGGTCCGATCACTGGGCTTTTGCGTACCAATCGCCAAGCCGGATACAAAGCCGCGAGATAGGTGGATACGTTGCGCAAAGTCTGCTTGCTTGAGTCCGGTTGATTTAATTACTGCTGCAATGCGCGTACTTATGTCTTCCAGCGGAATCACCCCTTACAATCACACTCTAAGAATAACGCGTCCGAGTGCGTTTGTCAAGAAAAAAGCACGTGACAAACATAAAATACTCTTGACAAAGCGCGCTACGTGCGCTACTATGTATGTAACGTGCATTAGGCGTGGAGGTGAGACTCATGGCAAATTACGATGCGCCCGCAACAAAAATAAGCCAAGTGTTGAACAACAGTGACCCGGAAGAATGTAAGTTTCTGGTCGATCTGCTGGCAGCTATGGTCGGGCTACCCCGCGAGGACCGGCGATACGCCCTGGGCATCGTCCAAGGCATGGCCATGAAGGCCGAAATGCAGCAGTAAGTTGATAGGGAGGAGGTAATCTATGTCCTGGATGCTCGTTGCTATGGTGTGGGCCACAGCTGCTGCCTGCATTCCCAGTTAGTACCGATCTGGGTTATCTGAACGGCCTACCAAGTAGTCCAGCGAGACATCAAAGTAGTCGGCAAGGGAGATGAGCACACTTGCCGTTGGTTCACTTTTCCCGTATTCGTAAAACTGGTACATCGATTCAGTGACACCAGCGGCTTTTGCGGCCTGCACTTGAGTTATTTTCCGTTGTTTTCGAGCACGCCGGAAGGCCTCGTTTAGCTCCATGATGCAACACCTCCAATAATTTTTTTGAAAATGGCATTGACACCTAAAAAATTATGTGCTATCATCATAGGCACCTAATAAATTAGGTGAAATGCGGAAAGAGAGGAGTCAGTGAATATGACGCTACGGGCGGCCCGCGAACGATCTGGCAAGACGCAGACGCAGGTCGCCAAGGAAACGAAAATCAGCGAAGCACAGTACCAAAATATTGAGTACGGCAAAAGTGAACCCGGCGTTCGGACGGCAATCCGAATAGCAGACGCTTTAGGCGTAGAAAACATCAGGGAACTGTTCGGGGCGGCAACCCCGGACAATTACCCTCCCGGCGGCAACCGGGTGGATCCGTAAAAGCTTAAAAATAAGATACCACGGCCTGGGCTCCAGGTCAAACAGATTTTACAATTTGGGCGTGGCCCAGAGCATGGCCATGAAGGCCGAAATGCAGACAGTAAGTTGATAGAGAGGAGGTAATCTATGTCCTGGATACTCGTTGCTATGGTGTGGGGCACAGCTGCTGCCTGCATTCCCATTATGCGGAAACTGCAGCCGGATTGCTGGAAAGCATACGCCGTATACGTGGCCTTCATATGTACAGCACTTACATTGTTTGTAGTATGGCACTTATCTCAGCGCTGAGCTCGTCAATATCATCTGCAATTTCGATTTCAACAGACCGCGAGAATATATGATTCACTCGGGACATTTTTGCCCGAAGTTCCTCTGGAAGATACATATATGCGAGTGGATAGTATCTTGCATACTGGATGAAGTCTTCACTCCCGGGGGAGTGGTAGGCGGCACTCAGATACCGCAGGTAATTTTCAAAAATTTCCCGCTTGTAAGCAACTTTTTGAGCATATTCTTGCTGTTTTAATTCCATGCGTTTCATCTTTAGAGCATAATGATTGTTTATGATGGCCGTGAGGATCGGTGACACAATGGCGGCCAGGGCAACAATAACAGAGATGGTAATTGTTAGATCGAATTTTGGCAATATTATTACAGCCTTTCTCTGGATGATAGGGGAAGAACTACATGATGATTTATTACATAAGCAATCTTAGTGGATTTGGGGAAAGGTGGTGAGACGCATGGCAAGCACAAGTGTGGCGATTACTGTCGATGCAGCCGCAATTAATGCGGCGATCAAAGAGGCGGCTAGATTAGTGGAGATCTTAAGAGAGGCCCAAGCTATCATTCAGTCGTTTTCCAGCGGCGGTTGTCGGTGCTAGGAGAGGAGTAAAAATGTTTCCGAAAAAGAAGAAATGTGACCCTACATGGATATCCCAGCCATCACAGATTCTACCACCACCGCCGCCAAGAGCGTCTGAGATTGCCCGTAAGGCGCTCAGGGATGAATTGGAAGCCCAGGCAACGCCGATGACAATTGCGGCAGCAGCGAAACTGGCAACGGACTTGGAGGTTAGAACGGAAGGATGGACCGAAGTTTCTCCAGATACTGAAATAAGGCTGTGAGGCCATCCTTAAATCGGTTTTCCATGTAAATTATGCCTTCGTCGGTAAGCACTGACTCAGCTGTGATGTTGTCTGCAAAAAAACAGGACAATAGCTTGGCTCGGTGAAGTTCTTGGCAGATTGTGTCTATATCATATAGTTTCCATTTTGGCATGAGATTAGTCTGTATGTTCTCAGCACCGCCAAAAAACCTTGCATCGGACCGCGACGCGCCTGATTTCCTCCGTTGCAGATATTCTTTGTAAAGGACACAGATCATAACGTCAGCGTCTTTGGTAAGTCGAACTTCGCTCATAAATTCACCCCCCTTCCTCCAAATACTATCATAATTTTGCGGAGTGTTCAAGTACGGGAGGGCATATTCCACGGAAATCAATTTTGTGAAAGAAATTTCAGCAAAGGCCCACGGTGATGGTTATATGTCGTTTTCGGCTAATTTTTGGCTGGACTTTGTAACGGTCTGGGGTGTGATACGACTAAATTTAGAACCCACTCAAAAGGCAGACTGTATATCGCGGATATTTATACCCAAAATTGATTCCCCTGGGCATATTCTGAGTGCAAATCATAATTGGGAGGAGGTGGCGTTATGCCCATTATTATATCCAGGACAGGTCCTGCAGCTGTAGCGCCACTGCCGCCCCAAGATGCAGCGGCTCTATGGGAAGCTCTGATCCGTGAAACTGTGCGGCGGCACCCGGAGCTGTTGGCAATGCCAGATATGGATGCTCCGGAGGATCGGGACTTACAAAATACATAGCTCCCACCCGGCGTGGCAATTGCGGGCGGCTTTCTCCTTTCCTGCCCACGGCTGTTGCCCTTGGCAGCCGCACGCCGGTCCCTCTATATTGGCCCGGGTTGACATCCCGGACAGCGGTGGACCACCAGCCGTAAATGGTGGACCATATGGCGCCGCCCAGACGGCAGGCCGGGATCGTATCCATGCTCCCGGCCTGGCGGGTGCAACTCCCGCTGGCGCATCTTCTCCTTACTCTCCTAATCCCAATCCCCGCCGCCGGGGCCCGATACCCCCGGCGGCAACACGGGCAGCAGGTGCTTTGGCAAGCACACCCCCAAGCACAGGGGGAGACTGGCGGTTCGATCCCGCCGCTGCTCTCCAGGCCCTCCGCATCACGCAGGTGCTGTGCCACTTGCGCGGAATGAATGCCCACAGTTGGCCGTGGGACGTTTCTACGGCTGCACGGAGCAGCCCGCTGCGCTCCCCTTCGCGCGGTAAAAACTGGGGTGGCAGCCGGGAAAGACCGGCAAACAAACCTGGAGGTGATCCTATGCTTCGAGACAGCATGGACCAGGCGATCCGAGAAAATGCGTTGACAGCGGCCCGGTGGCTGGACACCTGCGCCGCCATCGAAATTTCTGCTGCTTATGGCGGATGTTCGGCAGACTGCGCCGGGTGTCCATACCTTGGCGGGCAATGCAGCGACGGTCTGATGTCAGAGGCTGCCAGGGTTCTGGCCATGTTGTATGATCCAGGGCAGGAGGGCTATCCAGAAGCTCAGAAGCTGATCAGCAGGCTCCAGATCTGTGTTGCAGACAATACCTGTCTGGAAGCTTGTCAGGCCTGTCCATATGCCAACGGCTGCCCCTCAGGGCTGCTGGGAGCGGCGGCGGACCTGATCCGGGCGGCCTGCTACCAAAAGAGGTGATTTTGTGATGCAGGAGGACGTTTACAGCATCCGCAAAGGTGGAGAGATCTATGCCCAGGGGCAAGTGCCCAATCTTGGGTATGATGCTGCTACCCTGCGGTCTATGGCGGCTGCGGGGTACATCCTGTACTGCAACGGCAAGCGAATCAAGATTGGGAGGTGATAGCATGTACTGCCGAAGGTGCCCAAAATGCGGGGCGTACCTGGATCCTGGGGAGATTTGTGACTGCCAGGAGGACGGGCAATAAAAAAGCGCTGCCGGGCAAGGGCAGCGCCAAGAACCACACAAAGGAGGTCCAAATCTATGAATCAATTATACGACAATTCCGGCGATTTGTCAAGCCCGGAATTAAAATCTGCGGCATATTATGCCATTATCCCGGCAAACGTGCGGTACCATCAGCAGCTGAGCGCCAATGCCAAGCTGTTGTATGGCGAAATCAGCGCCCTGACCACCCGGGAGGGGTACTGCTTTGCCAGTAATCAGTACTTTGCAGACCTGTACCAGGTGACGCCCCGGAGCATTATCCGCATGGTGAAACAACTGGAGCAGTTCGGTTTTATTCGAACTATGGAAGAACGGGATAAGGCTACCGGACAGGTCAAGCGGCGGCGGATTTATCTGACAGTGTCCGCCCCAGAAGAACACCCAGGTGACAAAAAAGTCACCCCCATCGGACAAAATTGTCAGGGGGAGGGTGACAATTTTGTCACTCCGCTCCTTATAATAAATAATAATAAAGATATAAAGGGGGCTGTCGATCAAAGCGAAGCAAAGACGGACGCAGTACATGCACAGTTTGCATCCTGGGTGCAGACCCAGGCAGATGCTTGGCCAGAGCAGACAACGGCTAAGCTCTTGGATGCCTTTGCGGGCTTCCTGGAGGAGCGCAAGCGGAATAAAAAGCCGCTTCGCTCAGCCAGAGCGGTGACACTCCTTTGCAATCGATTGGCTGAGTACTCCGGTGGGGATCCGACGGCTATGGCGGATATGCTGGATGAAGCAACTTTGAAGGGCTGGCAGAGCGTCTACCCGCCAGATGCAGGAAAAAGCTCCTCTGGAAGACAGAACGCAGCAAGGGAGGATGACGGGGAATGGTTGTAACAACTGCTGACTGGCTGCAAGCCCAATACAGCGTTTTGGGCGCGGCAATGCTGGAACCGGAGGCAGTGCCCCGGGTCCTGACGGAGACATCGGTCCGGGATTACTCCGGTCCTTGTCAGGCAGTATATACCGCCATGAGCAAGCTTTTTGCAGCAGGGAAGCCCACTGACGTAGTGGCCGTTGCCGATATGCTGGAGGGTAAGTACAACGAGTTCTTGGCTGAACTGATGAAAATCACGCCCACTGCGGCCAACGTGGGGTACTACATCGGTGTATGCCAGGATCAGTCTCGTATCTTGAGATTAAGGGCCCTGGGGGAATCCCTGGCACAGGCGGAGAGCCGCGACCAGGCCCAGCAGCTGCTGGATGAGGCCAACGCCATGATGGCACAGCGGCAGCAATGCCAGGCAGTGACCATGATGGATGCTTTGAAGAGCTTTGCAGCACGGGCTGAGAAGCCGAAGACCTACATATCTTGGCCTATTCCGGAACTTGATGGCCGAATTTACGCAGAGCCTGGAGATTTTATCGTCTTGGGCGGCTACCCATCTGCCGGTAAATCCGCTCTGGCGCTGCAATGCGCCGCCCATTGGGCTAAGCGTAAGCGAGTGGGGTTTTACAGCCTGGAGACCGGTAGCGATAAGCTGTTTGATCGCATGGTGGCGATGCTGGTTGGCATCCCCATGCAGGACATCAAACAAAACCGGCTGCAACTGGATGACTGGACACGATTTGCTACGGCATCTACGGATATCGGCAATCTCCAGTTGGAGTTGATCCCTGCAGCCGGTATGACGCCAACGGACATCAAGGCCACAGCCCTGGCCCGGCGGCATGAGATTGTCATCATCGACTATCTACAGCTGCTACAAGCTCCAGGTAGCAGCCGGTATGAGCAGGTCACTAACGTGTCCTTGGCCCTGCATACCTTGGCCCAGAGCATGGGCATCACCGTAATGGCCCTATCTCAGCTGGCCCGGGCAGGCAAGGACAGCGGTAACCCTGGCATGGCCTCCCTCCGGGAGTCTGGCCAGATTGAGCAAGATGCGGACCTGATCTTTTTGCTGTACCTGGAAGATCCAGAAAAACCCCAAGGGCCCCGGATCATGCGGGTAGCCAAAAACAAAGAGGGTACTTGTCCCAAAATTATGCTGGACTTTGACGGGCCCCGGCAGAGATTTTCGAAGTCCGGAACGACCAGCGAAGTAGTTGCAAAGTATACCGCTGTTGGCCGGCAGACCCAAAGGGCAAATAAGCGTAAGGATGCATCGACACAAGGGATGGATGGGCAATTGCCCATGCTGTCGCCAGATGAACCCGTCCCGGCGGGATGGTAGGCTGTAACTACATTGACGCAGTTCTACCCAATCTTATGGACAGTAGCGGGCACAGAAAGGATGGGACTTAATGTCAGAGAAGTATAAGAGCCGTGTTTACACGGACAGGCCGGCGTATGCGGATTTTGACGCGCAGGCAAAATTTCAGGCAATCCAGAGCATTATTGCAAAGCGTTTAATACAACATCCAAGGGCGATCTGCTCTTATTCTGGCGGCGCGGACAGCGATATTTTGATCGATTTGATCGAGCGGACGCGGGAACTTTTTGCCCTGCCACCGGTCAAGTATGTATTTTTCAACACCGGTTTGGAAATGAAGGCCACGAAAGACCATGTGAAGGCCACTGCAAAAAAATACGGCGTGGAGATTGAGGAACACCGCCCCAAGACAAATATTGTCAAGGCGACACAAACCTACGGTATTCCGTTTGTCTCCAAAATCATGTCCGCAGGTTTGGAGGGATGGCAGAAAAAGGAGATCCCGCTGTCCATTGCTGAGGAGTACGAACGTGCTGAGGACAAGGCTGCAAAGCGCAGGGAGATGAAAGAACGATACCCAGGCTGTGAAAGCGTGATCAATTTCATATGCTGCTGCAACTCCGCTGGGGAACCGCGCCCAAGTATCCAGCTCGTGATTAACTCGTCCAAGTATATGCGCGACTTTATTGGGGAGTGTCCGCCGGACTTCCAGATCAGCGCAAGGTGCTGCGACTACTGCAAAAAACAGGTGGCTCACAATATCCAAAAGGGCTATGACATGATAGTCACCGGCGAGCGCAGAGCCGAGGGCGGCATGCGTTCCGTCCCGCGGAAGGACAATACATCGCTCTGCTTCACCGAGACGAGCAGCGGACAGTACAGGTTGCGACCGCTGTACTATGTTTCGGATTCAGACAAGGCCTGGTACAAAGAATACTACGGCATCCGGTATTCTGATGCTTACGAAGTCTACGGACTGACCCGTACCGGCTGCTGCGGTGCCCGATCTCTTGCAAGGCAGTGGATGATCTGGAAAAAATTCGCCCCTATGAGCCCAATGTGGTTAAGGCCGCGTGGAATATATTCGGGGCGAGCTACAGATACAGGGAAAAGTACAATGCATACAAAAAAGAGAGACAGGCCGCAGAGAAAGCACAAAAATCCGGGAATACGTGCCTGGATGGGCAGCTCACAATGGAGAAATTACATTTTCTATGACGAAAGAACGACGAAAAATTATAATTGCCGGCCCTCTGTGGATGGGCGTCCAGTATGCGGCGGCCCATAGTAAGGATCCGGACACCAAGCGCGCTGCAAAGTCGCAAATTTCCAGCCCGGCCCGGGAAAGCCTGAATGCCCGGCTTTCCTGGCAAAAATTAATGTTGGTCTTGGCTTGCAACTTTTCTCCCGGCGACTTGGTTGCCACACTGACTTACCGGGATGGAGATCTCCCGCGCACCCGAGAAAATGCGGATAAACGCCTGACTGCTTTCTTGCGCCGACTTCGGTCGGCGCGGAAGCAGACCGGTGAGGCTCTGCGGTATATCCGTGTGACTGAAGGGTATCACTCCGGTGGTAGGTTGCACCATCATCTTATCATTAATTCGACCGGGGATGATTACCAGGTGATCAAAGGCTTGTGGGAGCGCAATGGGGACAACGTGGAGTTCCAACCATTGGGTACAGACGGCTACAGTCAATGGGCCCAGTATCTGACCAAGGAGCCGCGTACACTGGGACGCAGGCACGTGGGGGACCGGACTTGGCGGACATCGTTACATATGCGTAAGCCGGTCATCTATTATGATTATGTGCATGATACAGATCATCTGCAACCGCCTGCTGGCGCTCACGTGTTGGACAGGACGGAGTGCCAAAACTGCTATGGCCGGTTTGTGTCGATTACCGCACTTTCCGAACTTTCGGATTCAGAAAATTGAATACCTATATTCGGTCTTGGGGGAGTCTATATTAACTGGGAATCTAAAAATAACGGAGGCGAGGATGTTGCAAAAACCGGAAAAGTATGATAAAATAAATGCACATGACGGCTGGTTACGCTGTCCGAGGTGTGGGCAGAAAAAAGTCCAGCGGGTTCTGTCAACTACTCGCGCAACGGCCTTGCCAATTTACTGCCGCCGCTGCAAATGTGAAAGCATTGTAAATATTCCTGCTATTGAGCCTGAGCCTTAGCGCCTGAGCCTTTTACCGTAAACTTGCGGTATCGGTTTGGGCGCTTTTTATTTTTCCGGGAGGTGCAACTTATGCGAGGCTTTGCTAAGAGTTTTTACCGGTCCAAGCGGTGGCAAGCCACCAGGGCCGCATATGCAGCAAGCGTCGGAGGCTTGTGTGAGTCCTGCGCTGCTGCCGGTTTGATTGTTCCAGGGGAGATTGTCCACCACAAAGTGCCACTGACTCCGGACACCATCCACAACCCATCTGTTGCGCTGGACTTTTCCAACCTGGAGCTTGTCTGCCGCAATTGTCATGCTGCCCGACACCCGCAGGAGACGAGCAAACGATGGACTGTCGACGTTTTGGGCCACATCACAGCGCGTGAGGTATCCCCCCTGTCGCTCCCGGGGACCACCCCGGGGAGACCGAGGGTGG
>CEAB01033483.1_pt1 | contig 30895 bp, 22 predicted proteins | sample 557651 | NCBI WGS metagenome assembly CEAB01 (sample SAMEA3182046, study PRJEB8094) | gut metagenome | biome: human; feature: gut; material: Stool; isolation source: human stools | place: Canada | collected 2011-11-15
GGTAATGCCCTGCGCGCGCAGGCTGCGCAATGTGTTGTTTTCCTGATGCGTTAAGGAAACACAGCCGGAGAGGAGAAGCCCCAGCATTGTGTATGCAATTAAGTTTTTCATATCTTCAAACATCCTGTTTTTCATTCTGTTAACAAAACAAAACCCGCGCTAATAAAGGCGGGCGGATGTTAGAAAACCATACATAACCACATGGCTCGGCTTATTTGGCGGAGCCTTATTCACCGACATCCGCCTGAAAGGCAGAGGTCGGCATATTTAATTTGAGTCGCTATGCTGAACGACTGGTTATGTAAAGGGTTTTCTAAGCCCTGAGCATTGCTCTTTTCTACGGAACAAAGCCTAAACTTAAACTAACGAATTTCTTTGGATAAATCAAGCTTAATTTTGCGCTGGATATTTTCTGCGGCAGGGAGTTATTGTTGAAAGCTAAATTAATTCTTGAAAAAATCAGATTTAGTGATACATTATCCGAGGATAAAATAATGCCGGTGCGGGGCTGTCCGCATAATAATTGAAAAGGATATAAAATATGGTAGTTCGCGTAGCTATTAATGGTTATGGCCGTATCGGCCGCTTAACTCACCGCGCTATGGTTGAGAGTGGTCGTACAGATATTGAACTCGTTGCGATTAACGATTTGGGTAAGCCGGTTGACAATGCCCGTCTGCTGAAATATGATTCGGTTCACGGCCGTTTCAAAGGCGAAGTTTCCGCTGATGAAAATTCTATCACGGTTAACGGCCATAAGATTAAGGTTTTTGCTGAAAAAGACCCGAAAAACCTTCCTTGGAAAGATTTGAACATTGATGTTGTTATGGAATGCACCGGTATTTTTGCCGATAAGGAAAAAGCATCTGTTCACCTCGAAGCCGGCGCTAAACAGGTTTTGATTTCCGCTCCGGCCAAAGGCGCTGACAAAACTATCGTATTCGGCGTAAACCACAAAACTTTGGACGGTTCCGAACGCGTTGTTTCCAACGCTTCCTGCACCACAAACTGTCTCTCTCCGGTAGCTATGGTTCTGAACAAACTCTGCGGTATTGAAAAAGGTTACATGACCACCATTCACTCTTATACCGGTGACCAGAGAACACTCGACATCGTTCACCCGAAAGATCCGTACCGCGGCCGCGCTGCTGCTTTGAACATGATTCCGACTTCTACCGGTGCAGCTAAGGCTGTTGGCTTGGTTCTGCCGGAATTGGCCGGCAAACTGGACGGTTCTGCCGTTCGCGTTCCGACCCCGGATGTTTCTTTGGTTGACCTGACATTCGACGCTACCCGCGCCGTTACGGTTGAAGAAATCAATGCCGCTATGAAAGCTGCCGCTGAAGGCGAACTGAAAGGCATTTTGGAATACAATGACGAACCGTTGGTTTCTCAGGACTTTGTAACTGATTCGCACACCTCAATTTTTGATGCCGGCCAGACCAAAGTTATCGACGGCAAATTCGTCCGTATCGTTTCCTGGTACGACAATGAATGGGGCTTCTCCAACAAGATGTCCGACACTGCCGTAGCTATGGCTAAAGCTTATAAAGCATAAGTGATGTTGACGTTACCCTCTTGGTTCTGCCAGGGGGGTAATGTTTTTTGTAAGGGAAAATAAATGACAGAATATAAGACAATTAATGATTTGGGCGATTTGAACGGCAAGGTTGTTATGCTCCGCGCCGACCTGAATGTGCCTATGGATGAAAATTTTAACGTAACTAATGACGCGCGTATTGTCCGCACCGTGCCGACTATTAAAAAGCTGATGTCCGCCGGCGCGAAAGTTGTTGTTGTTTCTCACTTCGGCCGTCCGGAAGGCAAAGGCGATATGAAAAACTCCCTGAGCCATATAGTCAAAGATTTGGAAAAAGCACTCGGCAAACATGTTGTGTTTGTTGATGACTGCATCGGTGAAAAAGTTGCCACCGCTGTTAAAAGCATGAAACAGGATGAAATCCTGCTGCTGGAAAATCTTCGTTTTTATAATGAAGAGAAAAAAGGCGATGAAAACTTTGCCAAAGAGCTGGTTGCGCCGGTTGATGTTTATGTTTCCGACGCTTTCTCCACGGCTCACCGCGCCCATGCTTCCATGGTTGCCGCTGCAAAATTGCGCCCGGCTGCTATGGGGCTGTTGATGGAAGAAGAAGTCAATGCCCTGACCAAAGGCCTGAATGACCCGAAACGCCCGTTGATTGCCATTGTCGGCGGTTCCAAGGTTTCTACCAAACTTGACCTTTTGAACAATCTGGTCAAAAAAGTTGACAAGCTGGTTATCTCCGGCGGTATGGCGCATACGTTTATGAAAGCCAACGGCATTGATACCATTAATGAAAACAATTCTCTGGTTCAGATGGATATGCTGGATACGGCGAAAGAAATTATGGCAACGGCCAAAGCCAACAACTGCGAAATCATTTTGCCGCAGGATGTTGTCGTTTCCAAGGAATTTAAGCCCATGGCCGAACACAAAACGGTTGATTTGGCTGAAATTCCGGCGGAAGGCTGGTCTTTGCTTGATGTCGGCGAAAAATCAATTGCCGCCATCAACGGCAAAATTGCCGAATGCAAAACTTTGGTTTGGAACGGCCCGCTCGGCGTATTTGAAATGAAACCGTTTGACAATGCCACCAACAAGGTTGCCCAGTATGCCGCCAAACTGACGGAAGAAGGCAAGCTGACAACCGTGGCCGGCGGTGGCGATACCGTTTCTGCTTTGGCGAATGCCGGTGTTGAAAATAAGTTTTCTTATATTTCGACGGCAGGCGGTGCTTTCCTTGAATGGATGGAAGGCAAAGAGCTCCCCGGCGTTGTTGTTCTGAAAAAATAAGAAAAAACGCTGAACAAAAACCCCCGTTTGATCTTTCCAAACGGGGGTTTTACTAATTAATGTAATAACCTCTATATACGAAAGTTTTTTTGCAAACTCCTAATCCTAATGTATGATATTTTTGTGAAATTTTAAAGAAAGTATTGTATAATAATTATTGTAGAAAATAAAATTTTGTCAAAAAAGACGTTGTTTTTATCGAAAAATATGCTAATATAAAAATAAATATGAGATATTTTAAGAGGCATGAAATGGCTGGCGAAGAGAATAGAACAATTCATTTTGAAGATTTCAACAAGTTAAATGAGCAAACGCGCCCGGAGGGAGATTTTACTGTTGCTGAAGTCCAGCGCTCCTTGGAAAAAGAGCGTAAGCAGCTGCAGGAAGAATTTGACCGCCTTGAAAAGCAGACGGCGGATTTGCTGACACAGATGCGCACGGCGCCCCAGGCCGAAAAATCAAGGTTAATGAACGAGTGGAAGGCCGTATCTCAGATTAAGCAGGTTACTAAACATAAATTGGCGGAAATAGACGGCAGGCTGGCTTCTTTTGCCAAAAATCCGCAGTCTTATACCAATCTCTACAATATAAAAGAAAACCTGTCTTCGCAAAATGTTTCTGCAGATTTGAAAGTTGACCGGAACGGCAATCTGGAAGTTGTTGTCGAGATGATGCGTCCCAGCCCGTTTGGCTTTAGCATTCGTGACGGACATTTAACCTTTGACAATACCAACGTTTCTCCCGAGCAGTTGAAAGAAATGCTTGATACGCTGGAAAAAATGGGAATTAAAGACATTCGTATCCCGGATGAATTGGATAAAAAACTCAAAGAAAATATGGAAAAGGCGGTTGATGAACGGAATGCCGAAGCTGACCGGAATTATGACAAAGACCGTGCCCCGACTTTGCTGACCGGAGAGAACGAAAAGACGTCGGCCGCCAATGATAACGGCAATCAGGGAACAGAAGACAACGGCCCCTCTCGCCCGGCTTTTGAATCTAATGCCCCGATTATCCCGGGAGTTAACCCCGAATACGCCGCGGCTGAAACCGCTAATTTGCCGGAATCTAAACCGGCACCGCAGTTTTCTTACGACTATAAAGAATTTCACCATAAGGTTGAATTTGACATTCTGCAGAGAAATATGGGAAAAATCAAGGATTCCAGCTTTTTCCATGTTAAACAGGGTGGATATGACAAATGGTATGTTTATGATACCGAAAATCCTGATAACTATGATAATGATGGCAAACGCGGCAAAGACGGCAGTGTTGCCGTTAAAAATCAGTTTGTTTTATGGGCCAGGGAAAAAGATAACGGCTCTATTGAATTGGGGTATTCAATGCCTAACGGCAAACCGATTAGCAATGCCTTGGCTGACAAGTTGATTTCTCTGCATAAGGATCGCGGCAATACGCATATTAAATTTGGCGGTATGACTGATGATGATGCCGGAACTTTTCGTACCCGTTGTGCTCGTATGGGGATTATCCCAATTGGTATCGGTATTAATGAAAAACATGCAGCGGAAATGGTCGGCGAAGCGGCTAAAAAGTTGTCGGATGATGAGTTGCAGGTGTTTAAATGGCGGCTGGCTCAGCAGATGCGTAAAAACATCAGAAACAGCGGAAAAGCTTTTGAAAGTGATCGTACTGCCGGCTATATTAAAGACCTTGAAGGCGACTTTAAGTTTAATCCGTTCAAGGGGGCTTACGATGATGTCTTTAAGGGAATTATTGAACGCGAAAAACGCAGTAATAAGGCTGAAAATGCCGTTGGCGCCGTTTATACCATGGAAAAGATTTTTGAAGCCTATCGTGGTGGTCTGGAAACAAACGATCCGGGCGCTATAACCATGGGAGATGTTCTTAATCCTAAAAATAACCTTTTCACGGAAGAAGAGATTAAAGCCATAAAAAATAAATATGCCGAGGCGCAAATGCCTCTGCCGTTGGATCAGCCGATGAATAAGCTGAAAAAAGATGATTTGACTAAAATGTTTGAGGCCGTTATGCCAATCCAGCAAAAACAGGCGGCGCAGGAAATGAAAGAAAACGCTGCCCGTTACTCGACCGCCAAGGAAAAAGACGATGCGGTTAAAGATGTTATTATGAATGCAAACGGCAAAATGGATTCCATTGCCGGAGAGTTAGAGCAAAAAGGTCTGAAAAAGATTTATTTCTCGCGCCTTAACACCAATATGAAACTCGGCGGCTCCCGTCATACGCAAAATACGCCGGTCAATGCCGGGGAAGGACGGTAATCTGCGCTTTTCAACAAAAGAAAGCCCGCTTGTAAAAGCGGGTTTTCTTTTATATTTTTCGGTTTATTTAACTGGTTTGATATGCCAAATATTGTCGGCATAGTTCATAATTGCCCGGTCGGAAGAGAATTTTCCGATTCTCGCAACATTCAGAAGCGCCTTTTTTGCCCATTCTTCTTTGTTGAGGTAATCTTTTTCCGTCTGTTTGATTGTTTTGTTAAAGTCATTCAAATCAGCCAGAATAAAATAGTAGTCACGATTGACAAGCTCTTCAAAAATCGGCTTGAACAACAGGACATAGTCTTTTTCGCAGAACATGGTCGAGTTGACGGCATTCAGAATACGTTTGATATAATCGTCTTTTTCATACAGCTCGCGCGGATTGTAGGTTGCGCGCTTCTCGTTGATTTCTTCTTCCGTCAGGCCGAAAAGGTAGAAGTTGTCAAAACCGACTTCTTCTCTGATTTCGATATTTGCACCGTCCAGCGTGCCGACCGTCAGCGCGCCGTTCAGGGCAAATTTCATGTTACCCGTGCCTGAAGCTTCAAATCCGGCCGTTGATACCTGCAGGCTGACGTTGGCAGCCGGGAACATCATTTCCGCCAGAGAAACCTTATAGTCAGGGATAAAGACGACTTTAATCATGTCGTTGACGCGCGGGTCATTATTGACAACGGAAGCAACGTTATTAATCAGTTTAATAATCAGCTTGGCAAAATTATAAGACGGCGCGGCTTTTCCGGCAAAGATATAAGTCTTGGCCGTTGTCGGCTTCTGGTTGTCTTTAATAATTGCCAGATAATCGCCGATAACCTGCAAAATTGTCAGAAGCTGGCGTTTGTATTCATGGATTCTTTTGGCATGAATAATAAACATACTTTCCGGATTAACCATAACACCGGTTGTTTTGAAAATCGTATTAACCAGACGCTTCTTGTTTTGCAGCTTGACTTCCGAAAATTCCCGCAGAAACTTCTTGTCATCGGCAAATTTTTCCAGTTTATGCAGCTCGTCAAGATTAATAATCCAGTCGCCGCCGATTTTTGACGTAATCAAATCGGACAAGGCACTGTTGGCATGCAACAGCCAGCGGCGCGGCGTGATGCCGTTTGTGACGTTAGTAAATTTTTCCGGCCATAATTCGTAGAATTCGGGAACAAGACGCGTCTTAATCAGCTCGGAATGCAACCGGGCAACGCCGTTAACAGAAAACGAACCGACGATAGACAGGTTGGCCATGCGGATAATCTGGCCGTCTCCGTCACCGCTGACAATGGAAAGTTTGCTGAGCTTGGCTGAATCGTCACCGAATTTTGATTTGGCAAAATCAATAAAGCGCCGATTAATTTCGTAAATAATCTGCAAATGGCGCGGTAAAATATGTCCCATAATTTTTGACGGCCATGTTTCCAATGCTTCCGGCAGAAGAGTATGATTTGTGTAGGCAAAGACCTTGGTAACGATACTCCAGGCATCGTCCCATTCCTGACCGTAAGTGTCAACCAACAGACGCATCATCTCAACAATAGCCAGAGCCGGATGTGTGTCGTTAAGCTGAATACCGACATAATCCGGAAGTTTGTGGAAATCATTGCTCTTTTCTAGAAAACGCCGGATAATATCCTGAACAGCGCAGGAAACAAAGAAATATTGCTGAACCAGACGCAGTGCTTTCCCCGATTCGACGGCATCGGACGGATATAAAACTTTGGAAATTGTTTCTGTGCCGATTTTTTCTTTAACTGCTTCCATATAGCCGCCTTCGTTAAAGATATTAATATCCAGCTCATCGTCGGTTTTAGCCGAGAACAAACGTAGATAATTGACGGCTCTGCCGTTATAGCCGACAACCGGAAAATCAAACGGCACGCCGTAAATATGCTGGGTATTCATCCAAATGTAAGTATCCTGGCCGTTGGCGTTTTTCATTACTTCGACATCGCCGTAAATCGGAATGGTAACGCTTCTGTCCTGACGGGCGACCAGCCAGGGAGAGTCTTCACCAAGCCAGCTGTCCGCTTGTTCAACCTGATAACCGTTTTCAAATTTTTGTTTAAACAGTCCGAACTGATAGTTTATGCCGTAACCAAATCCCGGCAGGCCGAGAGAGGCCATTGAGTCCAAATAGCAGGCGGCTAAACGCCCCAAACCGCCGTTTCCGAGAGCCGGGTCATATTCCGCATCAAAAATTTCTTTCAGAGAAATATCAGGGAACCCGTCAATCTTGATGTCTTTAATGATATCATAAAGGCCGAGGTTATGAAGATTGTTTTCCAGAGAACGACCGATAAGATACTCAATGGACAGATAATAGATTCTCTTGGTATTGACCTGATTATAGCGGGCGATTGTTTCATACATCTTGTCCATGGCAAACTCCCTGACAGCGAGAGCAATTGCCTGCAAAGCTTCTTCTTTGTTTATCTCGCAGGTTCTTTTGCCGATAAAATACTTGATATAATGCTCAATCGAAAGTTTTAATCGTGCCTTGTCGATTTCGTTAATGATACTGTTGGCGGCATCTTTCTTTTTCACGAGATTTTCTCCTAAAGTTTACAAACATACAAATTTATCCCAAGCATAAATTGGAATTGTTTGAAATATAGTTAATATGCACTATTTTTGAATTAAAGATGTTTTGTTATCATTTTTTTTAGAAATTTCATTGCATAATCGCAATAACACTATAAAATACACACGTAATTAATAAAAAGGTGAAGGAATGAAAAAGACTTTTTTGTCGGCACTGTTGGTTGCGACGGCTCTGGCGACATCTGTTGCTCCGGCTTCTGCCGAAGATATTTTTACGGCAATGAGTTCGGCTTATAAAACAAATCCGACCCTGCAGGCGCAGCGCGCAAATCTGCGTTCTGTCGATGAAAATGTGGCTATCGCCAAATCCGGGTTCCGTCCGACGATTTCTTTAAACGGCGGATATTCGGATTCTGATATTCATGACAATTCTAATCCGCTGAATGACGAAAAACAGACGACAACCGTTTCGGCTCAAATCAGCCAGCCGTTGTTTAACGGTATGCAGACGGTTAATTCCGTAAAATCGGCAGATAGTTATGTCCGCTCACAGCAAAATAATCTGATGAATACCGAACAGAATGTTTTGCTGGAAGCGTCAACGGCCTATTTGGACGTTTTGCGCGATACGGCAATCGTTAACTTGCAGAAAAACAATGAAAAACTTTTGAAGAAACGTTTGGATGAAACAATGGAGCGTTTCAATGTCGGCGAAGTAACCCGTACCGACGTTTCTCAGGCGCGAGCCCGTTACTCCAGCGCCCAGGCTGAGCGTATCAGTTCGGAAGGCGATTTGGAGGCTTCCAAAGCAGTCTATGCCAAAATCATCGGCAATGAACCGGATAAACTGGTTGAACCCGGCAATATTAATGAATTTTTGCCCAAGACTTTTAAAGAAGCCTATGATTATGCCAAAGTGTATAATTATACGATTCAGCAGGCAAAATTCTTGCTGGATTCCAAAACCTATGACGTTGCCGCAAATACTGGCGCTTTGTTGCCGCAAATCAGTTTGGACGGCGTTGCTTCCCACGGTAACAACGATGGCGGCATATATGACGACAATAAGGTTGACAATCTTGAGTGGGGCGTCAACATGACCATCCCTTTGTATGAAGGCGGCGCAACCCGGGCGAAGATTCGCCAGAGCAAATATTTGAAATGGCAGGCTCAGGAACTGGTTTTGGAAGCTGAACGCAAAGTCCTGTCTGATGTTAAAAGCGCTTGGGAATATAAGAGTTCTAACGAAGCTCGCATTAAATCGATTAAAGATCAGGTCAAAGCCAATGAAGTTGCTCTTGATGGCGTGCAGAAAGAAGAAGCTTTGGGCAACCGTACCATTCTTGATGTCTTGAATGCTTACCAGGAGCTGTTAAATTCTAACGTGGAAGAAGTCAAAGCCAAGCGCGATTACTATGTCGCTTCCATGGAACTTCTGATGGCTATGGGCAAATTAACGGCTAAAGATATGAAATTAAATGTTGACTTGTACAATGCTAAGAAACATTATAAAGAAACAAGGGATAAATGGTTGTCCTTGTCAGTTGAAAAATAACGTATAACTATTATGGATAAACATCATGGCAGATAATATTCCACCGCAAGAAGAACTTTCTATGGAAGACATTCTCTCGTCAATCAAGGGAATTCTTTCCGATGACGAAACGTCTCACCAAAAGCCGAAAAAGGAAGAGGATGCAGACGACGAGATATATAACTTGTCTGCCTCTATGATTGTTGATGTTAATACTGAAAAAGGGCAGAATGTGCCGCAGCCGGAAATAAAAGCGGAAAATGTCGAAAAGGAAGAACGCCTTGATATTTCGCCGGCATTGTCTGATGACGGTGACGATATGGATTTGAAGTTGCCTGAAATCGGCATCCCGGAGTTCTCCGATGCTGAGCAGAAAGAGCTCGATCATATTGAAATCACGGCATCCGGTTCCGACAATGACGAAGTGGAGCTACCCGGTTCGAAGTTTAATTTCTCGGCTTCTCTCAATAACCTTGAGGGCGAAGGAGAGATAAATCTGGAAACACTGCCGGAATTGGAAGAGGTAGAAAACGAAGAAATACCGTCCTTGGCGGAGCATTATGCCGAAACGCCGTCTTTCGAGGGCGATATCCCTGTTGAAAAAACGGCGGAAACGGCTGTCCCTGATATGAATATCCAGTCTTCTCCCGATATAATTGATATTGAGTCTGATCCTATCTATCTTGAAGAGGAGGATAAATATATCCCGACTTTGGATAATCCTGTCCCGGCGGCTGAAAATGACGAAGTTATCGATGTCGATTCTGAACCGGTTTATGAAGAAACTGAACCGGAAGAAAAGGACGAAAAGTCTGCAGTCCCGGATGTCTCTGCCGATATTATTGATAATTTTGCCCGTATGTTCTCTGAAAACAAGACGCCGGCGCCTGTCGCCGAAGCCGAACCGCAAACCAGGGTCGGTATGGCATCCCTGACGATTGAGGATATGATAAAATCAGTTATTGCCGACAGTCTGAAACCTGTTGTCGAACAGGCTGTTTTGCATGTTGATGGCGATATTCTGGCTTATGCGAAACAGGAAGTTTCCGCCGCAGCCAAAAAATGGGTTGATGAAAATCTGACAAAAGTTGTTGAAGACGTTGTCAGAGAAGAAGTTAAACGAGTGATGGCAAAGGTTGGTTCTTAAGGCGTTCCGTCGAACCGGCCTCGCATGATTAATGCTCTCAAACGGAAGTTTTGGGAGCATTTTGCGGTTTACATATGCCGAATTTAATGTTAATAATCATTCAATTATCAAATTTAAGTGGATTAAATAGATGTTAGAGAAAAATTATACGCCTAAAGACTTTGAAGAAAAAATTTATGCCGATTGGGAAGAAAGCGGTGATTTTAAGCCGGATATGCGTTCGGGCAAAGACGCTTTTGCCATTGTTATTCCGCCGCCGAACGTCACCGGCGTTTTGCACATGGGGCATGCGCTGGACGATACCCTGCAGGATATTTTAATCCGCTATAACCGTATGCAGGGTAAAAACGTTTTGTGGCAGCCGGGAATGGATCATGCCGGTATTGCCACGCAAATGGTTGTTGAGCGAAACCTTGCCAAAGAGGGAATTACCCGCCACGATTTAGGGCGTGAAAAATTTATCGAAACTGTCTGGAAGTGGAAAGAACAATCCGGCGGAACCATTTGTAAGCAGCTTCGCCGTCTCGGCGCGTCCTGCGATTGGTCACGCGCTCGTTTTACAATGGACGAAGGGCTGAGCCGTGCCGTTCGTAAGATTTTTGTAAATCTGTATAAGGATGGCCTGATTTATAAAGCCAAAAAGCTGGTTAACTGGGATTCTAAGTTCATGACCGCTGTTTCCGATTTGGAAGTTGTCCAAAAGGAAACTGTCGGCAAAATGTATTATTACAAATATCCGATTGAAGGTTCTGACAATGAATTTGTTCACATTGCCACCACGCGCCCGGAAACCATGTTCGGTGATACGGCTGTTGCCATTTCCAAGGATAATGAAAAGCTGAAACATCTGATTGGCAAAAACTGTATCATCCCGATTATTAACAAAGTTATTCCGATTGTGGCAGACGACCATGCTGACCCCGAAAAAGGGACGGGCGCGGTTAAAATCACGCCGGCGCATGACTTCAACGACTTTGAAGTCGGCAAACGCCATAATCTGCCCTTGGTCAACATTTTGAACCCGGACGCAACTTTGAATGAAAATACGCCGTTTGCCGGCATGACGACGCTTGACGCCCGCGCCAAAACCATTGAAAAACTGGCCGAACTTGGCTTTATGGAAAAGATTGAAGACCACCCGATGGTTATTCCTTACGGTGATCGCTCCGGCGTTATTATTGAGCCTTTGATGACCGATCAGTGGTTTGTTGACGCGCCGGTATTGGCCAAAGAAGCTATTCGCGTTGTTGAAGAAGGCGATATGGAATTTGTTCCGAAATCTTATGAAAAAACATATTTTGAGTGGATGCGCAATATTCAGCCGTGGTGCATTTCGCGCCAACTGTGGTGGGGACATCAGATGCCGATTTGGTATGGCCCTGATGAAACAATTTTCTGCGAAGAAAATGAAGAGGAAGCCCAGGCCGCTGCTGATAAACATTATGGCCGCCACGTTGAGCTCCGCCGCGAAACGGACGTTTTGGATACATGGTTCTCTTCTGGTTTGTGGGCATTCTCAACGCTGGGCTGGCCGGATAAGTCTGAATATCTGGATACATTCTATCCGACCTCGGTGCTCGTAACCGGTTTTGACATCATCTTCTTCTGGGTTGCCCGCATGATGATGATGAGTATGTACATGATGAAAAAGGTTCCGTTCAAAAAGGCCTATATTCATGGTTTGGTTCGCGACGAACATGGCCATAAAATGTCCAAGTCCAAAGGCAATACGGTTGACCCGATGGAAACCATTGAAAAATATGGCGCGGACGCTTTGCGCTTCTTTATGGCGGCAATGGAAACTCAGGGGCGTGACATTAATATGTCGGAATCCCGCATTGCCGGCTATCGCAATTTTGCCACCAAGTTGTGGAATGCGGCGCGCTTTGGTGAAATGAACGACTGCTGTACGGTTAAAGCTTTTGATGAAAACGGCGTCAAACTGGCAACAAACCGCTGGATTATCGCCAAGGCCAAAGAAGCAACCCGCGAAGTTACCCGCAACCTTGATGCCTATCGTTTTTCGGATGCGGCTAATGCGGTTTACCAGTTTGTCTGGGGAGCTTTCTGCGATTGGTATATTGAAATGATTAAGCCGATTCTCTATGGTGAAGACGAAACGGCCAAGGCGGAAACCCGCGCGTCCTTTGCCTGGGTTCTTGACCGGATTTTGGTTATCCTGCATCCGTTTATGCCTTTCATCACCACGGAATTGTGGAATAATACCGCTGAGCGCGATGTTAAACTGATTAAAGCTTCCTGGCCGAAATCGGAACAGATAGATGAAACGGTTATGCATGATGTTGACTGGGCGATTGATTTAATCAGCGCTATCCGTTCACTGCGTGCCGAAATGAATTTGCCGGCAGGTGCCAAACTGACGGTTTATCTGAAAGATGTCAATGAAAATTCACTTAAAAACTTAAATGAATTTAACACGATTGTCTGTTCTTTGGCGCGTTTGGAAAAACTTGAGGCCTTTCATGGCGAAGCAACGCCGGATATGGTTCAGAGCGTTTTCCGCGAAGGAACGATTTTGCTGCCGCTGAAAGGCGTTGTTGACTTTGCTGCCGAAAAAGAACGCCTGCGCAAAGAGCTTGACGGCTTAAACAAACGCCTTGACGGTTATGCCCGTAAATTGGGTAATCCGGGCTTTGTTGAAAAAGCGCCCGCGGCGGTTGTTGATGAAGAAAAGCGCCGCCAGTCGGAAGCGCTGGAAAGCAAAGCCAAAGTTGAAGCCGCTTTGCAGCGTATCGTCAATTTATAAGAAAAAACAAACCTCCCCGGAAGTTATAAAAAATTTCCGGGGAACTTTTTTTAGCTGAATATTCTTTCCTCTAAATAGGGTGCTATCTAAGCCTCCTCCTAAAGTAGGAAATCTTCCGTATATCCCCTCCCTGAGTACCGGGTTGCGAAGCCAAAACAATCCGGTGAATTGTTTTGGTGAGCCAAGCAATGAGACTTATTAAGCGAGGTAGCGACAGCTCCCGAAGCGAAATATAGTCGGAATTGGTTAGGGTGGGTGTGAATACTAACCAACCATCAATGTCACCCTGAACTTGTTTCAGGGTCTAAAACCCTCAACAAAACCGTACCCCTCCCAAGCAAAATCCCCTCATCAAAAAACACAAAAACCCCTTGCTAAAACTTCCCCCTTATGCTAACCTTATCTTTAAGCGGCAGAGTTTGCCGCCGAGGGCGTCAGAAACCCTTTACAAAATCAGTCGTCAAGCATAATTGCGACTTTAAATAAGTGTATGCTGATATCTGTCCTGAGATGTGCTAGGGGATGGATGTCGGCGAATAAGGCTCAGCCAAATAAGTCGAGCCGTTTGATTTTGTACGGTTTCTGAACATCCTCCCGCTCTTTAAAAAGCGGGTTTTGTTTTAACTTTAAACAAGGATGTTCAACATGAATATTAACTTTAAATTTTTACTCTTAGGGACGAGTCTGTCATTAATTACAAACTTAACCCAAGCCCAGTGCGTCGCCACAACCGACTGCGCCACTTTAGGCTATACCGAAACTTCCTGTTCGAATGGTAAAGGCTTAAAATGCCCCTTTGGCAACACTTTCGCCTGTTTTAGCGGCGGATGTTCAGAATCTGGATTTATACATGATTGTACCGGCGTCAATGAAAAACCATTGGGCAATGCCTGCAACAAAAAATATTATTCCTGTGCCTGCGCTTCTGGTTATGAATGGAAAAACGGCAAATGCGAAGCTTTTGCTTTAGGCACCTGCACCGGAAAAGCAAAAGATTGCAAAATTGGGCAGATTTTAAACGCTGATGGTAGTTGTACGGATTATCGTGTTGGCGGTGTTGAACCGGTAGGTATTGTTGCCTACATCGGCAGCGACGGCTGCGGTCAAGCTCTGGCATTGGAGAGTTTAGGTTACTTGGCATGGTCAATAGAAAATATTGATATTCCAAACTTAACAAATTATAGCAGCGCACCAACTAATGATTTTAATAGCTGTAAAAATACACAGACTGTTTTGAATTATAGCTATAAAGAATATGGTGACAGTGCATCAAAATATTATCCGCTATTTTGGAAAGCACATGATTATGCTCCCGTTTCAATCCCATCAACAAAAGGAAAATGGTGCATACCTGCGGGTGGTATTCTGAACAACATTTACAAGAACAAAGAAATTATAGATAAAAGTTTAACCAGAATTAATGAAGAAAAAATCGGTGGTAGTTGGTTTTCATCATCCGAGTATAACTACGCCTATGCATGGGAATGTAAATCTCCCAATGGTGATTTTGTATATGAACCCAAGGGCACTATCAGCGGCTACAACACAGGTCTTGTTCGTCCGGTAATTGAGTTTTAGTCATTACAAATATAAAGGACAAAAAAGGCATTTCTTATTGTTAAGAAATGCCTTAGTTTTTTTACTTCTTGTTACCGAGAAGTCTTAAAATTTGCAGCAGCATGTTGATAAAATCAAGATACAGCGATAGAGCGCCGAAAATGGCAATCTTATGCGCTTCTTCGTCAGAATAACACCTGCTCAGTTCTTCTTTTATTTTTTGCGTATCATAAGCGGTTAGTCCGACAAAGACAACAACAGCAATGATAGAAACGATAAAATCCATCATTTCCGAACGCAAAAACAAATTGACAACAGAGGCGATAATAATGCCGATAAGAGCCATAAGCAATAAACTGCCGATACTTGAAAGGTCTTTTTGGGTCGTATATCCGTAAAGGCTCATACAGCCGAATGTAACAGCCGTTATCAGAAAGCACATCAGAATACTGCTTTCTGTATATACCAGAAAAATAGAACTTAACGAAGCGCCGAGTAACACTGAAAAAATGACGAACAAACTTTTCATTGCCCCAATTCCCATATCGGCAGCTTTTCCAAAAAAGAATACCAATAGCAGCGGAGAGAGTAAAACAACCCAGCCTGCGACAGATAAACTTGTTTGTCCTGCCTCGCCAACTTTATAAATAAGGCTGTAAAATTCGGGAATATAAGCAAATAATGCGGCAACAATGGCTGAGGTCATCAACCCCAGAAACATATAGCCGTAAACTTTGTTCATAACTTTTGTTCTTGTTTCAACAGATGCTCTTGTAAAATAATTTGCCATAATTTTTATTTTTTTAATTAATAATAGATTTAACATTGTAATAATACCACATCTATGAAAGTAAGTCCATCATATTTTTGATAAAAGGCTTTATTTTTGTCTAAATATATGATAAGATATTTTTCATATAAAGGAGGAAGACTTATGGTGTCCGAGTTTGGAGTTGCCGAGTACAAACAACGGCAAATAGCGGATAAATATCTGGAAAAAGCATTTCGCGGTAAAAGTCCGGCGCAAGAAAAACGTCTGACAATCATTACCGGTTTGCCGGGCAGCGGCAAATCAACCGCTGCCGCCAAGCTGACCGCTGAAAATAAAAATACGGTTGTCATCGGCAGTGATGATTTTTATGCCCTCTATCCGAATATCTTTAATCTTTATAAAAAATATCCTTCCAGTCTGAACACTAAGGAGGAAAGCGCTCAGGAACATTCTGATGTTGAAAATTTTGTTAGTGAAAGTTTCGAATATGCCATAGCGTCAGCCATGGGGCAGGGGTACAATCTTGTTATTGATGCCCAGCCGAACGATTCGCTTTTGGTCTATGCCGAGATTGCCCGGGATTTGGGTTATAAAGTTGATATCAAGTTTGCTGCGGTACCCAAACGCCAGCTTGAAACCAATATTGTGTCACGCCATGTGGCCGGTGTCTACAAATTTGAACAGGCATTGGAAGGAAAGTTACCGCAGACCGGCGCCAACATACCTCATCATTTTTCCCAGCTGCGTGTTCCCAAAGATTATATAGACAGCGTCAAAACCTTGTTAAAAAGAATCAAAAACAGCGATACCGGACTTGAAGTGCTGAATGTCATGAACAATCAGGTTTTGTATCCGGCTGAAGGAAAAACAGACCCCGCTGCAGCTTTTGAAAATGAATTAAACCGTCCGCTGACCGAAAAGGAGAAGCTGCGCCAGAAATCGGCGTTGTCACGTATCCGCTTGACAATCCGGCGCCTCAGACTGCGCCGGAATGAATGGAAGACAACAGAGCGCCCGGCTGAGAAAGGGTATGATGCCGGAACCGGACATATTGCTTATTACCGGCATGTCGTCAACAATCTGGAACGCTAACAGAGATACAAAAAAGCGGAGAACTTATCTCCGCTTTTCTTTTTTTTACCTTTGAAAATTATTTTTTCAAAATAGATTTACCGGCATATTCAGCCATATCGCCGAGTTCTTCTTCAATACGAATCAACTGATTATATTTAGCCATACGGTCTGTACGGGACATAGAACCGGTTTTAATCTGGCCACAGTTTGTCGCAACAGCGATATCGGCAATGGTTGTGTCTTCTGTTTCGCCGGAGCGATGGGACAGAACGGCTGTATAACCATGACGGTGAGCCAAATCAACGGCGCGCATTGTTTCTGTCAGCGTACCAATCTGGTTTACTTTAACCAAAATGGAGTTGGCAACGCCTTTTTCAATACCCATAGCCAAACGTTTCGGGTTAGTAACGAACAAATCGTCGCCGACCAACTGAACTTTTTTGCCCAGAGCTTCAGTCAACATAGCCCAACCTTCCCAGTCGTCTTCAGCCATACCGTCTTCAATGGAGAAAATCGGGAATTTTGCGCACAAATCTTTGTAGAATTCAACCATTTCTTTATTGGTGTAAGATTTGCCTTCGCCCTTCATTTCATATTTGCCGTTTTCATAGAATTCGGAAGAAGCGGCGTCCATAGCCAAAACAACGTCTTCACCCGGTTTGTAGCCGGCGCCTTTGATGGCTTCGACAATGAAAGACAAAGCTTCTTCGGCAGATTTCAGGTTCGGAGCAAAACCGCCTTCGTCGCCGACATTGGTGTTGTGACCGGCAGCTTTCAGGTTCTTCTGCAAAGTGTGGAAAATTTCAGCGCCCATACGGATAGCTTCTTTAACGGAAGATGCGCCGACCGGCATAATCATGAATTCCTGAATGTCAATCGGGTTGTCAGCGTGCTTGCCGCCGTTGACGATGTTCATCATCGGAACCGGCAGAACATGAGCCATTGTGCCGCCCAGGTAGCGGTATAACGGCAAGTCGCATTCTTCGGCCTGAGCCTTGGCAACAGCCATGGAAACGGCCAAAATGGCGTTTGCGCCGAGCTTGCCTTTGTTTTCAGTGCCGTCGAGTTCAATCATAGCCTCGTCAATTTCAATCTGGTCATCAGCTTCCAAGCCGGCCAAAGCATCATAAATAGCTTCGTTAACGTTGTTAACAGCCTTTTCTACGCCCTTGCCGCCAAAACGGCTTTTGTCGCCGTCACGAAGTTCAACGGCTTCATGCACGCCGGTAGAAGCGCCTGACGGAACGGCAGCGCGCCCGAAAGCGCCTGACTGCAAAACAACGTCTGCTTCAACAGTCGGATTGCCGCGGGAGTCAATAATTTCTCTGGCATGAATATCTACGATAGCACTCATTTTTTTCTCCTAATATTATTACAAAATAAACTGCCTATAACTTCCTGCATTTTAATAAGAATGTCAAGTAAAGAAGTAATTTACCGGGCAGTTTCTTTAAGTTATAAACAATATTTTCCTCTCACCGGGCGTATCGGAAAATACGGGATAATTTTTTATTGAAACTTTTGTGTAAACACGTTAAATTAGAAAAAAACAATTAAAGGAGCCCTCTGATGTTTTCTGAAAAATGGCATAAAAGATTTATGGAAGTGGCAGAGCTGGTTGCAACCTGGTCAAAAGACCCCAGCACCAAAACCGGCGCGATAGTTGTCGGTCCCGACCGGGAAATCCGTGCTACCGGGTATAACGGTTTGGTTCGCGGCGTAGACGATAATAAACCGGAACGTTTGGAACGCCCGACAAAATACGATTTTTTTGAACACGCCGAACGTAACGCGATTTACAATGCCTGCCTGACGGGAACGTCGCTTAAAGGCTGTGTTATGTATGCCACGCACGCGCCCTGTACCGACTGTGCCCGCGCCATAATTCAGTCGGGAATTAAAATAGTTGTGACGCATGAAATCAAAATTGATAAAACCACGCCGCAGAATACCTGGCGCGACAAGCTGGATTTTTCCCGCCAGATGTTTGAAGAAGCCGGTGTCGAATATATAACGCTGCCCAAAGAAAATTAAAAAACAGGGCTTTAAATCTGCCGCAAGCTTCATATATTAGTAATAAATACAGTATGCAGTTTGATGATATGGAGTTATAAAATAGAATGAAAGTGTTAATCGCTGAAGATCATGTACTGTTTCGGGATGCCTTGGCTAATCTGTTGAAGCAGATTGATGCTGCCGTTTCGGTAACCGGAGTGGCAAAATATTCAGAAGCCTTTGCGGAACTTGACAGCGGTAATGTCTTTGACTTGATTATCCTTGATTTGGATTTGCCCGACAGAAATTGGGAAGACGGGTTGAACCGGCTTCGCGAGAAAAGCGGTGACACCAAAATAGTGGTTGTTACGGCCAGCGAAGACTGCCAGACAATGCGCCGTTCCGTGGCTGCCGGTATTGTTGGCTATATTCCCAAAAGCCTTGATCCGAAAATTTTACACGGTGCAATCCAAATCATCATTGACGGCGGCACATATATTCCGATTAATGCCGTCAACTGCCAGTCTAACGAGTATAAGAGTGCGGCGCCGGCGTCCGGCCGTAAAAATGATGACGGTTTGGCGCAAAGAATGTTGACCAATCGCCAGCAGGAAGTCTTAAAATTGATTGCCGAAGGGAAGTCCAACAAACAGATTGCCTATGAAATGAATGTTTCGGAAGCAACGGTTAAGCTGCATATCAATGCTTTGCTGCGCACGCTGAATGTCAATAACCGGACACAGGCGGTTATCACTGCCCAAAAACTGGGAATTCTAATCAGTTAGCGGTGAAAAATAATCTCAAACAAAAAAAGGAACTGAAAAATCAGTTCCTTTTTCACTATCTTCAATAAGAGAGCCAGTCTGTATCTGGATTATCAGGCCGTTTTCTCGCCGTCATGACATTTGCATTCATCATGAGCGCAGTCTTCCTTATCGCCTTTGATAAATTCCGGTTTTGCGCCGTTGTTAATAACATCCGCGTTAATGATAATCTCTTTGACATCTTTCATGTCCGGAATATCATACATCAGTTCCAGCAGATTGCCTTCCATGATAGCTCTCAGGCCGCGGGCACCGGTTTTGCGCTCAATCGCCTGTTTGGCGATGGCAACCAGAGCATCATCGGTAATCGTCAGTTTGACGTTTTCCATTTCAAACAAGGTGACATACTGCTTAACCAAAGCATTTTTCGGCTCGGTCAAAACCTTAACCAAAGCTTCTTCGTTAAGGTCGTTTAGCGTCGCAATAATCGGCAAACGGCCGACAAACTCCGGAATCAAACCGTATTTTAACAGGTCTTCCGGCTGAACATCTTTCATAATCTCGCCGATTGTGCGGTCTTCGGGAGCTTCGACTTTGGCGCCAAACCCGATAGAAGTTTCATTGCCGCGGCTGGCAATGATTTTTTCAATCCCGGCAAATGCACCGCCGCAGATAAACAGAATGTTGGTGGTGTCAACATGCAAAAATTCCTGCTGCGGATGCTTGCGCCCACCCTGAGGCGGAACATTGGCAATCGTGCCTTCAATGATTTTCAGCAGAGCCTGCTGAACGCCTTCGCCGGAAACGTCGCGTGTAATGGACGGGCCGTCTGCTTTGCGGGTTATCTTGTCTATCTCGTCGATATAAACAATGCCGCGTTGCGCTTTTTCAATGTCATAATTGGCATTTTGCACCAGTTTCAGAATAATGTTTTCAACGTCTTCGCCGACATAACCCGCTTCGGTCAGCGTTGTCGCGTCGGCAATGGCAAACGGGACGTCAAGGATTTTGGCCAAAGTCTGAGCCAGCAGGGTTTTACCGCTTCCGGTCGACCCCATCAAAATGACATTGGACTTTTGAATATCAACATCCTTGTTTGTCTTTTTGCTGTTTAAGCGTTTATAGTGGTTGTACACGGCAACGGACAGCACTTTTTTGGCATAGTCCTGACCGATAACGTACTGGTCTAAAAATTCTTTTATCTTAGACGGTGTAGGGAGGTTTTCGGCACTGTTTCCGCCTTCTCCCGGTGCCATTTCGCTTAATTCGTCGGCAACAATGTTGATGCAGACTTCAATGCATTCGTCGCAAATATAAACGCCTCTGCCGGCTACCAGCTTTTTCACTTCATCCTGACTTTTGCCGCAGAATGAACAGTATAAAGTCTCGCCTTTGTCTTTGTTATTGTCTGTTGTATCACTCATTCTTCAATACCTTATTTAGAAATTTCTGCGCGGTTGGCGACAATCTGGTCAATCAGCCCGAATTTCAGGGCTTCTTCGGGATTCATAAAATTATCTCTGTCCATGGCTTTTTCTATGACAGCCAGTTTTTGTCCGGTATGCTTGACATATAAACCGTTCAGCATTCTTTTCATCTTCAGGATTTCGTTTGCCTGAATTTCAATATCGGAAGCCATGCCTCTGGCACCGCCGCTGGGCTGGTGAATCATAATGCGGGCGTTCGGCAGGGAAAATCTTTTTCCGGCCGCGCCGCCTGTCAGCAACAGGGAACCCATGGAGCAGGCCTGCCCGATACACAGCGTGCTGACATCGCAGCGGATATACTGCATTGTGTCATACATCGCCATACCGGAAGTAACCACGCCGCCGGGAGAGTTAATATACATATAAATATCTTTTTTAGGATTTTCAGCTTCCAGAAACAGTAGCTGCGCGCATACCAAAGATGAAACTTCATCATTAACCTCGCCGCTCAGAAAAATAATTCTTTCCTTAAGCAGGCGTGAAAAAATATCAAAAGAACGTTCCCCACGGGAAGTCTGTTCAATCACCATCGGCACCAGCGTATTGTCATACACTTCCATAGCGCTTCTATATGTCATTTTAAATCCATCCTCTTATTTATCAAAAAAAAACGTAGCATTATACTAAAAGTAAATCCTTAACAAACCTTAAACTTAACCCAAGGTAGCATATTAATCTCGGCGATACAATAGTTTTTTCAGTAAGAATAAGGATTGCTGAGAGAAAATAAAACATTGCAACTATAATCTCTTCATGCTATGCTTAACCTTAAGCAGCGGAGTTTGCTGCTCAGGGCGTCGAAACCCTTTGTAAAGATAGTCGTTAAGCATATTTGCGACTTTAAATAAGGTTATGCTGATATCTGTCCGGATATGTGCTAGGGGACGGATGTCGGCGTTATAAGGCTTTGCACGAAAGCGCTGAGCCGTTTTAGACCTAAAATATCCCCTTACAGTCACATTCAGCACTAGCGAAAACCTTATAATGCGCTGTGATTTTATGCCGCCGCTACTTATTGCTAACGGCAAATAAAATTACAAGCAGGATGAGGTTTTCACTGGTGTCCGGAGGATTTGCCTTTAAGAAGCCCTTACCGCACAAAACGCCTTGTCAATACAGCCGGTATTGACTGCGTTGTTTTGCTGGTAATCATCTTCTTAAAGAGCAAACTGAATATGGCTGTAAGGGGATATTTTAGGTCCTTATACGGTTTCGAACATCCGTCCGCCTTTATTGTCTGTTTGTCATTTTTTTCTTAATTCAATAAAATTAATATTTGATTTGTGCTTTAATTCCTGTTATAATAACAAAAAAATACAGGAGAATAAACATGAATATTAACTTTAAATTTTTACTTTTAGGGACAAGCCTGTCCTTAATTCCCAATTTAACAAATGCACAATGCGCGGTTACCGATTGCCAACAACTGGGCTATACGTCATTAAAATCTTGTGATGGCGGGTTGAAATGTCCTTTTGGCGAATACTGGGCTTGCCCTTGTGATGAGGCTTATAAATATACTTGCGCCGGAAGCAACGAACAGCCGGGAACAGACAAATGTGGCGAGAAATATAAATCCTGTACCTGCGCTTCCGGTTACGAATGGAAAGACGGTACCTGTGAAAAAATCAGGCCAAAGTGTAAAATCGGTTGGTATTATTACAGTAATAATACCTGCAATGAAGATATTATTGCCGGAAGAGAAATTATCGGTGTTGTTTTTTATCTCAATCCTGACGGCATCGGCGGACAGGCTCTGGCAATGCAATATGCCGGTCGCGATTATTGGTCTGATGAAGATGTAGATATTCCGGGACTGGAAAACAAAGCGTGTGTTGAACAGCCGGGATATCGGCCAACATTAGACTGTTCAAAAGCAACGAATGATGTTTCGAGCTGCGCTAATACAAAACTAATTACGGAATCTTGTGCAGAAAGTGCTTGCAAAGCGGCGTGGCTGGCTAAAAATTATGTCCCGTCAAATGCACCGGAAACAAAAGGAAAATGGTGTCTTCCTGCATATGGTGCAGGTAGTGGAATGTGGAATAATTTCCGGCTGATTAATCAAAAATTAAAAGAAGCCGGCGGCGAGGAACTTAATAGTAGTTTTAATTGGTCATCGACGGAAAGCTCTTATGCGGAAGCTTTTGGTTGGGATTATTCTGTAAACCAATATGGCTCGCAAGTAAAACATGGCGGCGGTGTTGGCGGGTATATCAGACCTGTTATAGAATTCTAAAAAGTTAAGGCTCTCAGTCGAGAGCCTTTAAGCTTACTGGGCGTTAACCAGAACAATTTCAACGCGTCTGTTTTGTTCCCGTCCGGCCGCCGTAGAGTTGCTGGCAATCGGATTGGACGAGCCGTAACCTGCAGAATGCAGTCTGGAAGCGGCAACGCCGCGCAGATTCAGATAACTGGAAACAGAGCTGGCACGGTTAGCGGAAAGTTTATTGTTGGTTGCCGCGGAACCGGTATTGTCCGTATAACCGGAAACATAAACGTTTGTCTGATTATATTCGGTCAGAACTTTGGCGATGGAATCCAAAACCGGTTTGAAACCGGGTTTAATCGTATATTGGTTGGTATCAAAAGTAATGTTGCCCGGCATAACCAGATTAACCTGCCCGTTGACAACCTGAACCTGAACGCCGGTGCCGACCAGTTCCTGCCGCAGCTTGCGCGCCTGAATGTCCATATAGCCGCCGGTTGCCGCGCCGCCTGCCGCGCCGATTCCTGCACCGATTAAAGCGCCTTTTTCACCGCCGACCAAAGCACCGATGCCGGCGCCGGCAACTGCGCCGATGCCTGTTCCCCATGCCGTTTTAGAAACTTTGCTTTCTCCGGTGTAAGGGTCGGTTGCGCAGGCGCTCATCAATGAAACTGCCGCCAGAGTTAAAATAATTTTTCTCATTGTTTTTCTCCTGATAATTAAATTAAGCGCACCATAACACAAAATTGCAAACAAAGCGTAAACTAAAATTGGCACGTAAATTGCATATAATCACATAAGTTAATGTACAAATTTTGGGGTCATGAGAGCATGATTTTATGTAACACTAAGAAAATAGCCGTTCTTGCGTTGTTTTTATCAGCGGTTTTCCTGAATGCCGGAGAAGCTTTTGCTGCTTCCCGCATCAAGGATATTGCCGATTTTGAGGGTGTGCGTGAAAACCAGCTGGTCGGTTATGGGCTGGTTGTCGGTTTGAACGGTACCGGTGACAACATAAAATCCATTACTTTCACCAAAGAAAGCTTAATAAGCATGCTTGACCGGATGGGAATAAATTCCCGTGACGGGCAGTTGAAGTCGAAAAATATTGCCGCCGTCATGGTGACGGCCAGTCTGCCGGCGTTCGGACGCCAGGGCAGCCGTATCGACGTTATGGTCAGCGCTCTTGGCGATGCCAAGAGTCTGCAGGGGGGTACGTTGGTTGCAACGCCGCTGGTCGGTGCAGATGGCGCGGTTTATGCCGTGGCTCAGGGGCAGATTGCCGTTGGCGGATTTACCGCAAGCGGTGCAAACCAGACGGTAACCAAAGGCGTGCCGACCTCAGGGCGCATTGCGAACGGCGCGATTATTGAAAATGAAGTAAATTTTTCTCTGGACAGTTTGAAAACCATTCGTCTGGCCTTGCGCAATCCTGATTTCACCACTTCAAAAAGAGTGGCTGCCGCTATTAATGCCATGCTTGGCACCCCGGCGGCAAAATCCGTTGACCCGTCAACCGTATCTCTGGATGTTCCTGAAAAATATCAGGAAAATATTGTTGATTTGATGACTAAAATCGAACAGCTCCAGGTTCAGCCGGATCAGGCCGCCCGCGTTGTGATTGACGAAAGCTCAGGCATTGTCGTTATCGGCAAGGATGTCAAAATCAACCGTCTGGCTATTGCTCAGGGAAATCTGACCATCAAAATTTCAGAAATTCCGTTGGTTTCCCAGCCGTTGCCGTTTTCAGGCGGTGAAACTGTTGTCAATACGCTGACGGATATTGAAGTGGATGAAAGTGTGGAAAGTAAGCTCAGTGTTTTGGACACGGGCGTAAATCTGCAGGATTTGGTTAATGGTCTGAATGCCCTCGGCGTCAGCCCGCGCGACCTGATAAGCATTCTTCAGGCCGTTAAGGCCAGCGGGGCGCTGCAGGCAGATATAGAGGTGATTTAACATGGAAATAACAAATCAGACATATCTGCCGTTTGATACGACGGCGCTGAATGGAAAAAGTTCCGATGTTAAAAAAACGCAGGACTTGCAGCAGGCGCGCGAAGCTGCGGAAGATTTTGAAGCTTTCTTCTTGAGCAAAATGACCGAAACAATGTTTGAAGGCATTTCGACAGACGGTATGTTTGGCGGCGGCAACAGCGAGAAAATTTACCGTTCGCTGCTGATTAACGAATACGGCAAAGCCATGGCCAAAACCGGAACGGTCGGCGTTGCCGATTATGTCATGCGCTCAATTCTTGAAATTCAGGAACAAGCCGGACAGGCTCCGGCCGGACAAACACAGGAGGTGTAATATGGAACAGGAATTTTCACCCGCGGACATCAATACGAAAATCAATGAGTATAAGGAAGTAATCATGCACTTTGCCGCATTGCTTGAAAATGAAAATCAGGCGCTCCGGGCTTATAACATTGATGCCGTAACCGCCTTGCTGGAAGAAAAAACAAAATTGGTGACGTCTTACAGGGCAATGGTCGCTTATTTTATCAAAAATCAGGAGAAATTCAAAACAGCGGACAACGAAGCCAAACAGAGCCTTAAGGAGCTGTCATTAAAGCTGGATGCCCTGATGAAAGAAAATGACGCCTTGCTTAAAACTAAAATGGAAACCAGCCGGACTGTTATGGATTCCATTGTCCGCCTGGCTAAAGTCACCAGCGCTTCAAGTTCGACCTCTTACGGGGCTCAGGGAAAATATACCCCCGTCGACAACACGCAGAACGCGCTTGCCGTAAACAGAACATTATAGGAGATAGTGTCATGTCAATGCTTAATGGTTTTGCCACATCAATTTCCGGGATGAAGGTTGCCCAGTCCCAGCTTGATATCATCGGGCGCAATATTGCCAACGTCGATACGCCGGGCTATACCCGCAAAACGGCGCAGCAGAATTCGGTCGTCCTGGCCGGTTCGGCGGCCGGTGTCAAACTCGGCAATGTCGAACGTACGGTCAATGAAAGCCTGCTGAAAAGTTTTCTGGCCTCAAATTCGACGGTCGGCAGCGTTTCCGTCAAAAGCGATTATCTCAGCCAGATGCAGACAAATCTCGGAACGCCTTCCGGCGAAAATTCCATAGCCATGAACGTGTCTGACTTGCAATCGGCATTTAATAATTTTGCCATTGATGTTATGTCGGCATCCGGACGCTATAATTTGTTGAATTCGGCCCAGACGCTGACATCGCGGTTAAATTCTCTGACTTCTGCCGTCCAGAAACTGCGCGGTGATGCCGATGTCCAGATTTCCGCTGATGTTGAAACCGTCAACGGTTTGCTTGATAAAATTGACGATTTGAACGAGCGGATTGTCAAAAACAAGGTATTGGGTTATGACGGTGTGGCAGATTTGGAAGACCAGCGGGATCAGGCGCTTCGCGAATTGAGCGGCTACATTGATATTAACTATTATCAGCGTGATAGCGGCGAGGTTGTTATTCAAACCAAAAAAGGCGTTATGCTGCTGGACAAAGATCCGCATTACCTGTCACATAATGCTATCACACAGGCCGGAGCGACCAGCGGGTATTCAGACGGAGCTATTGCCGGAATTTTTGTGGACGGTGTAGATATTACCGATAAAATTACCGGCGGTGAGATTGCCGGCTTGATTGAAGTGCGGGATGAAACGCTGTCATCTTTGCAGTCTCAGCTTGATGAGTTGGCCGGTGTCATCAAAGATCAGGTCAACCAGGCGCACAACCGCGGAACGGCATTCCCAAATACGCCGTCAGAATTGACCGGAAGCCGTGATTTTATAGATTCGGCAGCCCAGCGTATTAAAATCGAAAACGGTGATGTCCGCATAACGATTTTTGATGAAGAAGGCAAACAGGTCAGTACCGGTTCACTGATTGGCGATATGGGCTTCAATCCCGACGGCGATACCGTTGATAACATGATTAAGTCTATTAACGACTGGCTGCGTTCTCCCACTGGCGCCAATCTGCCGCAGGCCAGCGCCGGCGTCGATCAGGACGGGCATGTCTATATCAATACCGGGGACAGCAATTATTCTCTGTCGATTCGCGATGAAGCCGGCTCCACGCCGGGAAGCGAACAACAGGATGTCAGAATCAAATTTGACGTCAACGGCGACGGCCATTATGACCGTACTGCGGAAGGTTTCTCCAATTTCTTAGGGCTGAATAATTTTTTCTCCTCCAGCCAAAATGAGGCGGTTTATGATTCCAAGGTCTTGAGCATAGATTCAAACCTTGGCGTCCAGGAAAAGGTGACGCTTGAGTTTTCGGTTGACGGAAAGGGCAATCTTGGTTCAATCAATATTTATCCTTCTGACAGTCTGGAGGATATTGTTAACAAGATTAACAGCAATCCCGCGTTGAACGGAGAACTGAAAGCTTCTCTTGTTCCCAACGGTAACGGCTATATGTTGCGGATTAACAATGTTTCTGGCGGGCAAATGGAAATTAACGAGGTTCCCAAAGCCGGCGGAACGACGACTGGTTTTATTGACCGCTTGGGGCTGAAGCCGTCCAATGCCGGCATGTCGGGAAGCATTTCCGTCCGTGACGATATTGCTTCCATGCCGGGGCTGATAGCCGGCGGCTCGCCGGAATTTGACAAGTCTTCTGGCGAATATGTCCTGAATGCCGCGGCTAATAACATAGCCAATGAAATGGGCAAGATTTTCTCTGAAAATCACACTTTCGGCCAGGCAGGAACAATTGCCTCAACAACGACAACTCTGTCAAATTATGCGGCGACTTTTGTCGGCAGCATAGCCTCCGGTGTAAGTGATGCCGAGGCTGCCTTGTCTTATCAGCAGGAGCTCAACAACTCAATTACAACGAAGGAAGCAGAGTTAAGCGGAGTTGATATTGATGAGGAATTGGCGCAGCTGATTATATTTCAGAAAAGTTATGCCGCTTGTGCCCAGTCTTTTACGGCGGCTAAAGAAATGTTAGACATTCTGCTCGGCATGATGCAGTAAGGAGGTTTATGATGAGAGTTCCTACTTATAATTCTTATATGAATATGCTAAACCAGACGATGAATACAAAATCTTTGTTGGATTTGTATAATTATCAGACCATGACCGGCATCAAAGCGCCGAATTACTCGGGCTTTGGTATGCAGGCGCATACCATGGTCAGCCTGGAAGCAATGCTCGGTGTTACCAGCAACTTTATGGAAAATAACAAACTGGTTCAGGTCGAAGTTGACGCAATGGCAACAGCGACGGATTCTATTCAGAAAGCTGTCAATGATTTCAAGTCAATTTTAACCAGTGTCAGCGGTATGGATTTGGAAAAGGCTTCTCCGGACATTACTGGCGGCGAGCTGATTTTTACCAGCGATGATAAAAATGATTATCTAGGTAAAACCATAACCGTTGACGGAACGCAGTATACATTTGCAGATAATGGTAACGGAAATAATATTGATATCAGTGCCGCAACAAATGCCAATGAAATTATGGCTGCTCTGCAAAATAAGTTGCCGGCAAACGCGGATTTTAAGTTTGAAGATAATAAGTTTACTTTTCCGCTCTATACCATTGACGGCGAGTCTTCGATTATCGGCAGTACAGGTGTTGAAACCGGTGAACCGCATGTTATGAGCGACGAACAGTATAACGAAATAAAAACATTGCAGAATCAGGCATTTGCAACATTGCGAATGCTGGTGGACTGTTTAAACACCAATGTTAACGGCAAATATATCTTCGGCGGCGGAGAAAGCGGCAAGGCGCCGGTTAATTTCCCTTTTTCCAGCTTGGAGGAATTTCAGGCCTATTATGACGGTGTTAACATCAAGTACCCGTCCAGCAGCAGCGCGGCGTTAAATAACAAAGTTCTTGATGCCAATGATACCGGAGATTTGACTTTGGCACAAACCGGCGGCAATACCGGAACAATTACGGCGGCCAATGCCGGAGCTTTTTTAAGCCAGGCTGTCAGTGCCAATGATAAGACGACCGGCGATTTAAAATTTGACACTTTTAATAATACGATTACGGCGACGGAATATGGCGCATTCAATACCATTAATGCCGGGGATACGTTGGTAATCGGCGGCAACGGCGCTGGGGCAAATGCCAAGGTTTATGTTGTAAAATCTGTTTCGGAAGACGGCAAGACCATAACTTTAGACGATTCGACGCCGGTTGAAGCCGATATGACAATTTCGCCGGATAACACTGATCCGGCCAAAACGGTCAACTTCAGTACGTCTTACCCGATTGGTTCCGTTATCAATATGGAAGGCTTTGACAAAAATATTGCATCGCAGGTCCAGGTAACCGGCGTCAGTGCTGACGGGTCAACCTTGTTTGTAACGGCCGATCCTTCCCGTTTTCCGAATACGACAATAGCCGCCTCCAAAGATTGGAGCTTGGTTGGAAATTCTTATTATCAGGGAGGCACGATGGATTCTGAAAAAGTTATTTCTGACAATCAGTCCATTGTTTTTGATGTCAACGGGGCAGATCCTGCGTTTGAAAAGCTTTTCCGTTCTCTGTGTGAAATTGCTCAGGGCGGACTGATTGATTCCGGAGATCCGACCAAAGGTGAAACTTTGGATCCGAACAGGACAGCTGACCGCGTAGAAAATGCGATTGAAACCTTGCAAAGCGCATTATACAGCTCCGGTTTTGGCTCCTCGGAAAATAATGCCGACCTCTACACCGTACTGGCCAAAACAAATTCCAATCAGGTAATTTTGAATAATGTGACCACCAACCAGAAAGCAATGTCCGCTAACCTGCAAGACAGTATCGGTTCCATTAAAAATGTTGACCAGACGGAAGCGGCCATTAAGTCATTGATAGCATATAACAACCTGAACGCGTCTTATGCAGTGCTGCAAAAGTCAATGGAATTGTCTATCCTTAATTATCTGTAAAATGTATTTTAGCTTCAAGAGTTAGTTTGGATTGAGGACAAATCAAACATTATGCTGAATATAGGAAACGACAGGATTTAGGACAGTTCTGCTTGGAGTTGTAATAAAAAAGGCACCATTAGGTGCCTTTTCTATAGCTCCGGATTACAGGGGAGTTATTGACAAGTTGTTGTTACTGTACATTTGCTACTGGTTTCAACCATAGAATAATTAGAGTTGCTCTCACCGTAAATACATCCGTCATCAAAACATTCAGCTTTAGAATTATAAACTTTATATCCTCCTTGCCAATCGTAACTGGATATGACCCTGGTTCCGTAATAAAAACTTCGTCCATCAGCTAAGCGACAATTTTGAGAGTAATTTTGATCCCACTGATATTTTGTTTGATCCTTATAATACGCTCTACACGAGCAGCGATAATATTTGTCGCTTGTGATAACTTTTCCTTCATAAGTACATTCTGTTTTACATACTTTCCTCGTTCCTCCGCAGCCGTCGTCACCTGATTCCGTACCGTTGGCACAACCTGTTTCATCAGGAAGTTTTTTACACTCTGCCGCGCCGGTATCAATATTAAACTCAATCACCGGGCGAACGCTGTAAAGGAAATTTCCGTTGGTATAATCTTTGTATGACGTACATAAATCTCGCGAATAACAAGTCTCCCAAATCCATGTGCCGTCTGCTTCGGACGATGATAAAATCCCCTCGCTTTTTGACGACGTTTCTTCAATCTTCCGGCCGCCCAACAAATCAATAGCTTTATTGATAACCTCCTTATTGTCGATAACACTTCGCAAAATACCGGCTGATGGCAGGCACCACCTCCATTTTGTGTTAGGTGCTGCCGCTGGCGTGTAATTCTTAGCTGCCCATACTGCCGGGAACTTGCTGCTGTCGCCATATGCCGCAATATAGAAACTGTTTTGGCAGCTGTTAATGTCTGTCGCAAACTGATTTTGCATAATGTTCGGCAGAGAGGGGATATCCGTCTTTGCCATTGCCGTTGAAGACCATGTCAGGGATGACGAGTTAATCGGGCTGGCGGTCATAGCCTGTCCGTTACCTTTATCATCCA
>CEAB01029498.1_pt1 | contig 30787 bp, 27 predicted proteins | sample 557651 | NCBI WGS metagenome assembly CEAB01 (sample SAMEA3182046, study PRJEB8094) | gut metagenome | biome: human; feature: gut; material: Stool; isolation source: human stools | place: Canada | collected 2011-11-15
CACACGGTGAAGATGAGCGGGTACTTGAGCGGCTTGTCGTGCCCCTCCGGCACGGAGAGGATCATCGCGTTTTTGACCGCGCCCGTGTCGAACTCCGCGGGGCAGACGAGGTTGCCGACGTTTTCGAGCACGACGAGGTCCAAGTCCTTCGTGCCGATCTCCTTGAGACCCTGCTCCGTCATGCTTGCATCGAGGTGGCACATGCCGCCCGTGTGGAGCTGGATGGACTTGACGCCCGCGTCCGCGATAGTCTTTGCGTCCACGTCGGAGTCGATGTCTGCCTCCATCACGCCGATGCGCAGCTCATCCTTGAGCGCTTCAAGCGTGCGCAGCAGCGTCGTCGTCTTGCCGCTGCCCGGCGAGGACATCAGGTTCAGCAGAAACGTTCTGTCCTGCTTGAGCTGCGTGCGAAGGCGTGCGGCCTCGCGGTCGTTGTCGGCGAAGACGCTCTCTTTCACCTCGATGATCTTATAGGGTTCTGTCATATCGCCTCAATCTCCTTTAAGTTGATCTCGCTGCCCTGCTTGAGCCACGTTTTTTCGCTGCCGCAGTGCGGGCAGGTGCGGCCAAACTGCACCGTGGGATAGTCGCGCCCGCAGCCCTCGCAGTACGTAACGGCGGGGATGGTCTCGATCTTGAGCGCGGCCTCCGGTAAAAGCTCGGTCTTCTTGACTGCCCAGTTCCAGCAGCTTTCGAGTTCGTGCGGGATCGCACCGGACACCTCGCCGAGCTCGAGCGTCACGGACGCGACGTTCGTCAGGCCGTTTTCCTCTCCAATCTTTTCCACGCTCTTGATGACGTGGAAGACAATGCCCAGCTCGTGCATTACTTGCTCTTTCTCGCCGCACGCTTGATCTTGAACTCACGCTTGATCATGTACGGCAGGATGGCCTTCATCTTGTCCTCACAGGCGTACATCTTGCTGCACTCCGGTCTCTCGCGGTGCAGGTGGATGGCGTCGAACGCGCACTTCGTCGTGCAGACGCCGCAGCCGATGCACTTGTTCGGGTCGACGATGCTCGCGCCGCAGCTAAGGCAGCGCGCGGTCTCCTTTTTGATCTGCTCTTCGGTGAACGCGACGCGCTCGTCGCTAAACGTCCTGCGCAGCGCCTCGTTATAGCCGATGCGCTGGCGCGGCGTTGTGTCGTAATTGACGGGGATCAGAGCGTTCTCCTTGTCGAGCTCAATGAACTGGCGGCGGTTGCGGCCGATCGTCAGCGTTGCGCGCTGGACAAAGCGATGCAGCGAGATCGCACCCTCCTTGCCTGCGGCGATGGCGTCGATGGCAAATTTCTGACCCGTATAAGCGTCGCCGCCGACGAAGATATCCTTTTCCGCCGTCTGATACGTGACGGGGTCTGCCTTGACCGTGCCGTTGGGGTTGAACTCAACAGCGGTGCCGGTGAGCAGCTCACGCCAGTCGACCTTCTGGCCGATGCAGTAGAGAACCGTCGTGCACTCGGCCTGCTCGCTCACACTGTCGTCAAACTCAGGTGCGAAGCGGCCCTCGTCGTTCTTGACGCGCGTGCACTTGCGGAACCTGATGCCCGCGCACTTGCCGTCCTCCACCACGATCTCGGTCTGGCCCCAGCCGGCGTGGACGGTGATGCCGTCGCGCTCGCACTCGCTGCGGTCTTCCTCGCCCATCGGCATATCGTCGTAAGCCTCTAAGCAGTAGAGGTCAACGCTCTCCGCGCCGCAGCGCACCGCCGTGCGCGCAACGTCCGCGCCGATGTTGCCGCCGCCGATGACGACGACCTTACCGGAAAGCGTCTTCTTTTCATGCAGGTTGACCTGCCGCATAAAGTCGATACCCGCCATGACGCCGTCCGCGTCGCCGCCGGGGATGTTCAGCTTGCCGCCGGACTGGAGGCCGACGGCCACGTAGAAGCTCTGATAGCCCTGCTCGCGCAGCTGCGCGATGGTCACGTCTTTTCCGACCTCCACGCCGCAGCGGAACTCGACACCGAGTTCACGCAGGATGTCGATCTCTGCCTCCACCACGTCTTTTTCGAGGCGGAAACTCGGAATGCCGTTCATCAGCATGCCGCCGGGACGCGCTTCCCTTTCAAACACCGTCGGGCGGTAGCCCTTTTCAGCGAGGTAGTATGCGCACGACAGGCCCGCGGGGCCGCCGCCGATGACGGCGATCTTCTCGGAAAATTCGCCGTCGACCTTCGGAATGACCTTTTCGGGCACAAAGCGCGTTTCCGCGTTCAGGTCCTGCTGGGCGATGAAGCGCTTGACCTCGTCAATGGCGACGGCCTGATCGACCGTACCGCGCGTGCAGGCATCCTCGCAGCGGCGGTTGCAGATGCGGCCGCAGACCGCGGGGAACGGATTTTCGCGCTTGATGAGCTGCAAGGCTTCGCGGTACTTGCCCTGCGCGGCAAGCTTCAGATAGCCCTGCACCGCGATGTGCGCTGGGCAAGCCGTTTTGCACGGCGAGGTGCCGGTATCGTAGCAGTTGATGCGGTTCCTGTCGCGGTAGTCGACGCTCCACTTTTCCGGCCCCCACTTGACATCGTCGGGTAATTCCTGACGGGGATATTCGATGTAGCCGTCCTTCGTGCAGAGCTTCTGTCCCAGCTTGACCGCGCCCGCGGGGCAGTTTTCGACGCAGCGGCCGCAGGCGACGCAGCTCTCGCTCTCGACGCTCGCAACATACGCGCTGCGCGACAGGTTCGGCGTGTTGAACAGCTGCGATGTGCGCAGCGCGTTGCAGACATTGACGTTGCAGTTGCAGATGCCGAAAATTTTCTGCTCACCGTCGATATTCGTGATCTGGTGGACAAAGCCGTTGTCCTCGGCCTTTTTGAAAATTTCGAGCGCTTCGTCCTTCGTGATGTATTCGCCGCGCTGTGTTTCGACGATGTAGTCGGCCATGTCGCCCACACCGATGCACCAGCTTTCGGCGTCATCGCCGCAGCCCTCGCCGAGCTTGGCGCGGCTAGCGCGGCAGGAGCACATGCTCTTGGCGTACTTGCCCTCGTACTTGCTGAGCCAGTAGGAGATGTGCTCTAAGTCAACGGACTCGTTCTCTGTCTCGATGGCCTTTTCCACAGGGATGACGTGCATGCCGATGCCTGCGCCTCCCGGCGGCACCATGGGCGTGATCTTTTCGAGCGGGAGCATCGTCATGCGCTCAAAGAACGCCGCGACCTCGGGATGCTCGTCGATCTGGCTTTTGCGCATGTTCAGAAATTCCGCGCTGCCGGGGACGAACAGCGGCAGCACCCAACGCTTTTCATGCTTGGGGTTTTTGCCGTCCAGGTTCTCCCAGTTGTACTCGATGATGCCCGTCCATGCCATCTCCGTCAGGAGCTTTTCGAGCGGCTCGCGCTCCATTTTGGTGAGCTTCATCAACTGCTCGGTCGTCTTGGGCTTGCGCACACCCATTTTGAGCGCGACGTCGACCATCTCGTCGGTCATCACGCCGGCAAGGCCCCAGTACTCGGGGTCGTCCGCCGTGGCCTTGAGGCCGATGCGGTTCGTGATCATACTGCCGAGCTTGAGGACGTTTTCGCGCGGAGCGTCCGTGCGGGGAATTTTGAAATCCAGTTTACTCTCGTCGAGAGGGAAATTCGTGGGCTTGCTGCCGTTGATATCGCTCATGTTCCTGCTCTCCTTTTTCGCGGCGTACCGCGTGCTTGCCGCCGCGCAGCAAAAATATCGCGCGGCGATCATCACCTATCTTATCTAAGCTCTATTTTACAGGAAAATGTTGGATTTTTCCATTGACTGATTCCATAAACCGCAGTCATATCGCTCAATTCCCCGCATTTTTGCGCAGATCGGCAGAATTGTCCAAATTTACAGATCAAGGAACCGCCGCGCAAGCGCGGGCACATTGGTGTTTTTGAGGCACACGACGTTCAGCTCGTGCACGCCCGTGAGCGGCGGGCAGGAAAAATGCCCGAACTGCGCATCATTCTTGACGACGGCCTCGTAGAGGAAGCTCACGCCGCAGCCCTCACTCACCAGATGCCGGATGAGCTTGAAGCTGCTGATGCAGACATTCGCGCGAAACGCCTCGACCGTGTAGCCGCACTGCTGGAGCTCGCGCTCTAAGATGTTGCGCGTACCGGAGCCCGGCTCGCGCAGGATGAGCCGCTCGGAAAAGAGCTCATCCATCGGCACCTCACAGCCCGAAAACGGATGATCTTTCGCGCAGATGCCGATGTAGGGCTCGTTGCGCAGCAGAAAGCTCTCGTACCGGCTCTTGTCGAAAATGCCCTCGAGCACGACGAAGTCAAGCTCACCGCCCTCGAGCTGGGCGAGCAGGTGTGCCGTATTGTCAACGGTAAAAAAGAGTTCGTTGTCCGGTTCTTTCAAAAAGCGGATGATCTGCGGCAGCAGGATATAGTCGCCGATGGACTTCGTCGCGCCGATGCGAAGGCTCGTCTTCTCCTGCCGTCTGAGCGCACGGCGCAGCTCCTCGTCCTGATAGCGCTGGCTGATGGCGTAGATCTCAAGCGTTTCGCCCTGCGCCGTTTTTCTGAGCTTTCGGCTGTCATACGTGAAAAGGCGCACGCCGTACAGCGCTTCGAGCGCCTGGATCTGTTTCGTCACAGCGGGCTGCGTCAAATGCAGCTGCTCCGCCGCTTTGCGATAGTTCATCGTGGCGCACACGGTCAAAAAGGTCTCAAGCCGCTGGTCCATGTTCCCTCTCCTTTGTCGATAACAAACAGGAATCGACATATTCTTATTTATAATTTTATTATATCATAAGTCGGTGATATAATACACCCGCAACACGCATTGGAGGAGAGAAAATCACATGAAATTCATCGAAACTGTGAAAAAAATGCTGCCCGGCTGCGCCATCGCGCTCGTCATCGCCGTGGTGGCCAAGTTTTTAGAGCAGCTGGAGGAATCCGTGGGGCTGCATCTGATCGGCGCGTCGGTCATCGCGATGTTCATCGGCATGATCGTGAACCGCTTTTACGCGCCGAATGACAAGACGAAGCCCGGCATCAAATTCACCTCGAAGAAAATTCTGAAATTCGCCATCATCCTGCTCGGCGCCAGCCTGAACATCACGACCGTGCTGACGGTCGGTAAGTTCTCGCTGACCGTCATGCTCTTCACGCTGGCGACGTGCTTCGGCCTCGGCTATGTGATTGGCAAGGCGCTGGGGCTTGACTGGAAGACGAGCAGCCTCATCAACGCGGGCACGGGCATCTGCGGCGGCAGCGCCATCGCCGCCATCGCGCCGGTCATCGAGGCAACGGACATGGACATCGCCTATGGCATGTCGGCAACGTTCCTCTTTGACACGATCATGGTCGTCGTGTTCCCGCTGCTCGGCCGCGCGATGGGCCTTTCCGACGCGGCGTTCGGCCTGTGGGCCGGCACGGCGGTCAACGACACCTCGAGCGTCGTCGCCACGGGCTACGCCTTCAGCGAGGCCGCAGGCGACTTTGCCACGATGGTCAAGCTGACGCGCACACTCGCCATCATCCCGACGGTGCTGGTCTTCGCCGCCATCAGCGTGCACCTCAAGAAAAAGGCCGCCGCGCAAAGCGGCGACCATGGCGTCAAGGTCAATATGAAGTCGGTGTTCCCGTGGTTCATCCTCGGTTTCCTTGCAATGTCCATTCTGTGCAGCGTCGGCGTCATTCCCGCGGGTCTCGCTACGACGCTCAAGAGTATCAGCAAGTTCCTGATGGTCGCGGCGCTCGCCGCCATCGGCCTCAATACGAACTTCGCGGCGCTGTGCAAGTCTGGCGCAAAGCCGATGCTCCACGGCTTCATCATTTCGCTGCTGGTCGTTCTTGTGGCCATCGCAGTCGAGTACGTGCTCGGCATCGCGCCGAGCGGCACGCTCATTTAATCGTCCGCCGAAAGAATGAGATCGCAGCGGTTCCGCACATCGAGCGCGTCGAAATAGCACTGCTCGAAAGGGATCCAGCGGTCGAAAAACTGCTTTGCATGCGCGGGCGCATTCCGTTTGAGGATGCGCTCGCGCTGTTTTTCTGCCGAAATCGGCAGAAAAACGGATAGATCGTAGTACGGCGCGAGGTCGGGGTGCATGGAGTACGCGCCCTCGACAATGTTGAGTGTTCCCGCCTCGATCCGCTGCGGCGGGGCGATGGTAAACGTCGCGCAGTCGAAGCGGCGGTAGTCGACGGGTCTTCCCTCGCGCAGAGGGATCAGCACCTCTTCCAAAAAGCGCTCGCGGTCGACGTTGCCGCCGGGCTGCGTGAAGCGCGCCTCCGTGCGCTGCTCGGGCCGGAGGAAAAAGTCGTCCATGTGGAAGGCAGGGCAGCCGTAAACATTTTGCAGCAGCTCGCCGAGCGTCGTCTTGCCGCTGGCGCTGCCGCCCTCGATGGCGACGAGCACGCGGCTTCTTTCCGCCGTCAGGCGGTCGATGCGCGCAAACAGCGGCAGCGCGCGGGCGAAGTCGCGCCGCAGGACGCGGTACGCGGGCGCGTAATTCTGCCGAAATATCTCGGAGTGGTGCAGCGGCGGAAAGCCGTCCTTGCGCCACCTCTCAACAGCTTCCGCCGTCTCCTGCGCAGAAAACGGCAGCTCGCCCGCGTCGGCCATTGTCTGCAAGGCGGTGAGCATTGCTTCGAGCTTTTCGCGCCCGCACTCCTCGTGCCGCGCAGAGAGGGCGAAGAGCCGCGCAAACGTCTCCGCGCTCAAGCCGTCCTGCAAAATGCCGAGGTGCACACGGCAGTAGTCGCCGCCGAGCAGCTCGACGAGCTCGGAGATACGGTCACCGCTTCGCGCCGCTTCGGCGCGGATGTAGTCTGCGGCGGCGGACGGGTCGGCAATCAGATGCTCGCAGCCAAAGGCGCTCTGATAGAGCGCCTTGAAGACGTCCTGAAGCGCCAGCTCTGGATAGCGCGCGCAGTGGGCGCGCAGAAAGTCGCGAATATCGGTAAGATTCGTCATAGCGGCGGGGTTCCTTTACCAAAAAGTTTCGTTTATCATAGCGCTTTTTCGCCCCTTTCGCAAGGGGCAAGGGATTGACAGCCCTGCGCTTTTTTGATAAAATTCCCGCGTCGGCACAAGCCGGCAGCGTTGGCACAAGCTGACTTTTCTTCCGCGCGTTCCCTGAAAGCAAACGAGGTATCACCAAGGTATCAATCTCCCTGCAAGGGGAATATTGATGCCTTTTCTTTGTCTTTTCAAGGGTTTTCGCGCAGAAAACAAGACGCAAGAGAGGATGAGAACACCGTGACGATCCTTGTCATCGACGGCCAGGGCGGAAAGCTCGGCAAAACTTTGGTCGAGAACATCAAAAAGTCCTTCCCGCACCTCGAGATCATGGCGGTCGGTACGAACAGCGCCGCTTCCGACGTGATGCGCCGCGCGGGCGCTGACCGCGTGGCCACGGGCGAAAACCCCGTCATCGTGGCCTGCCGCAGCGCGCAGATCATCGTCGGCCCCATCGGCATCGCGATCGCCGATGCGCTGATGGGCGAGATCTCCCCTGTCATGGCAAACGCCGTCGCGTCGAGCAATGCCTACCGTGTGCTCATCCCGATGAATCTATGCAGCACGTATGTCGCGGGCGTGGACAAAAAGTCCCCCGCCATTCTGGACGACGCCATGGCGCACATCCGTTCGCTGCTCGAAGGAATGGAGAACAAACCATGAACAACGCTGCCACTGCAACTGCCCGTACCGCTTCCCCGGTGAGAAAACTCACCTATTCCGCGCTCTACCTCGCCTTGGCGATGGTCCTGCCGTTTTTGACCGGTCAGATCCCCGAGATCGGCTCCATGCTCTGTCCCATGCACATTCCCGCGCTGCTGTGCGGCTTCATGTGCGGCTGGCCGTGGGGACTCGCGGTCGGCTTTATCTCCCCGCTGCTGCGCTCGATGTCCGGCATGCCGCCGATCTGGATCGCTATTCCCATGGCGTTTGAAATGGCGACCTACGGCGCCATCGCCGGTCTTCTGTACCGCAAGCTGCCGAAAACAGGCTGGCGCATCTATGCCTCGCTCATCTCCGCGATGGTCGCGGGCCGCCTTGTGTGGGGCCTTGTGAAGTTCCTGCTCGCGGGCCTTCAGGGCACGGAGTTCAGCCTCGCCCTCTTCCTCTCCGGCGCGGTGACGACGGCCATCCCCGGCATCATCTTGCAGCTCATCCTCATTCCCATCCTTGTGGTGGTAATGGAGCGCACAAATATGGCGCTCGACGTGTGAGCACTTGATAAAAACAGAAAAGGACTTGGACGGTCTCGTCCAAGTCCTTTTTCTTTATTCTTTACTCAGCAGCTTCGGCGCGCTCGTGTCCATCAAAAACGCCCCGAGCGGCGCGGTGATGACGATGCCGAGCACCGCGACCGACAGCACGATGCTGCCGCAGGGCAGCCCCGCCGCAAGCGGCACCGAGCCGATGGCCGCCTGCACCGTCGCCTTGGGAAGATAGGCAAACACGCAGAAGAGCCTCTCTTTCGCCGTGAGCGGCGTTCTGACAAGGCAAAGGCACACACCCACGGCGCGGAAAATGAGCGCCGAGAAGATCATGCCGACCGCCGCAAGGCCCACGCCCGCCATATAGCGGATATCGACCGCCGCTCCGACGAGGACGAACAAAATGACCTCCGCCGCCAGCCAGAGCTTGCCGAATTTTTCAGAGAGCCGCTTGGCAACGAACGGCGTGCACTTCATCTTAAGTAAGCACGCCATGCTGACGACCGCGAGCAGACCCGACACGGGCACGATGCCCTCGAGCCAGCCCTCCGCCGCGACGAGCAGCAGCGAGACCCCCAGCACGATGATGACCTTCATGCTGTTGCGGATGCAGTGCGCTCGGGCATAGGCAGTCTCGAAAAAGCGGCTGAGCAACCACCCGACAAGCGCACCCAGCGCAACGCCGAGCACGATTGACGCAGGGATGCTCAAAAAGTCCGCGGCGTTGGCGCTGCCGCCCTGCGCCGTGTGCAGAAACGTTGTAAACAGCACAATGACGAAGATATCGTCGCACGATGCGCCGGCCAGGATCATCTGCGGGATGTTCTTGTCCGTTCCGCGGCCGCTTTCCATCAGCTGCACCATGCGCGGCACGACGACCGCGGGCGACACCGCCGCGAGCACCGCGCCCATGACCGCCGCCTCCGCGCGCGTGACGCCGAGGAAGTACGGCGCGAGCAGCACATAACCGATGATCTCGCACGTCGCGGGCAAACACGACATCAGGATCGCCGGACGGCCGACCTTTTTGAGGTCGCCCAAATCGAGCGACAGTCCCGCCTTGAGCAGGATAATAACGAGCGCGAGCTTGCGCAGGTCGGCTGAGATCGACAAAATCGAGCCGTCCAGCACGTTGAGCACGCACGGCCCCAGCAGGATGCCCGTCGCCAGCATGCCGATGATGCGCGGCAGCTTCAGCTTCTGACACAGCGCGGCCAGCGCAAGGCCAACCAAAAAGACGAGTGCGAGTGAAGTTAACATAAATTTCCTCCTCCGGACACAAAAAAAGCTGATGCCCCCTGTGACCGTTCAAAATCACAGAAGTCATCAGCTCAAAAAAGCGGTTTCGGCAGTGCCGTGGGAGAACCTCATTCCCGATTGCGCAGTATAGCAAAGCGCGGGCAGAAATGCAAGCCCTTTTTCAAAAATCAGCGCTCGAACGTCACCTGATAGGCCCCCAACACCTGCATGCAGGGGATGACGGCGGCATTTTCGACCGTGAAAGCCGCCTTTTCATAGTGCGTCGTCTCCTCTTCGGGGATGGCGGGCAGCGTTTTGCCAAGGCTGACACCGTGCGCGCCGCCTGCAAAGCGCCAGGCGAATTCACAGTCGCAGAATTCCTTGTTTGCTGTGATCTTCTCCGCGGGCACGAGCGTAAACGTACCGTCTTTCAAGTAATAGCAGCCTACGTTGTCCTTTTCCGCAGGGCAGTCGCCCTCGATGCCGACGCCGGTGAACGAGATCGTCAGCTCCGGCAGCGTGAAGGTCGTCTTTTTGCCGTCCTTCGTAAAGGGAACATCGTCCCAGCAGCCGATGTTGACCCAGCCGCGATTGTCGGCTTTTTCCGCGGCAGTGTTGAACTCGAGAGCCCCCGTTTTGCCGTCGCGCACCTCCGCGTTGATGCGCAGCACCGGCCGCAGCGAGGCAAAGCCCTCCGGCAGCAGGGCGCGCAGACGGTCCTGCTCCGCGCCGTAGGCCATGACAAACTGTTCAATGGTCATTGCGCTTCCTCTGTTTCCTTTCGTGCGCGCTCCGCGTCTTGCCTCAGCAGCCGCAGATAGGCGTCGAGATAGAGCTTGTGCGTCACGCTTAAAAGTGCCGAGCGCAGCAGTTCCTTTTCATCCGACTCGTCCTGTCCGACGCTTGCAAGATGGTCGCTCGCGCCGAAGACATAGCGGATGAGATTTTCAAATTCCTCGCAGAAGTAGTGATAAGCGGTCGGCAGATCGTAGGTCTCATGCTGAATGCCGATCAGCGCGCGGATGTCGTCCATCGCGACGACGCTCTTGATGCACGAGACAAAGATGAGGTACGCAATGCTCTCCGCGCCGTAGGCCTTTTTCTCTGGCCCGGGGATGATCTTCTGCTTAACATAATTGCTGACCATCGAGGCCGTGATGGGACTGAGCCCGCATCCCGTGATGGATTGATTGACATAACGCGTCACCTGTTCGAGATACAGCCCCACGTCTGGGATCTCCCCGAGCCGCGGGATATGAAAGCTTCGGACAGACTCCGCCAGACGGCTGCGCATATTTTCGTCCATAGCTGCTCCTCCGTTCAAACTGCGTTTTCATCATCTTAAACTTTGGCGAAAAAAATGTCAATAAGTTTTTCAAAAACCGATTGACAGTTATTGAAAATCGTTGTATTGTAGTCAAAGATAATTTCTCCTGACAACAGGTTTTTGAATAACCGATTATTTTTTTGGAGGCTTCCCCCATGATGAAACTGATTGCCGACTCCTCTGCCAACCTCACGATGCTGGAGGGCGTAACCTATCAGAGTGTGCCCATGACCATCCGCGCCGGCGAGCGCGACTTCGTGGACGATGAAACGCTCGACACTCACGAGCTGCTCGACTATCTCGCGGCCCACAACGGCAAATCCGGCACGGCCTGCCCCAGCCTCGACAGCTGGCTCAAGGCGTTCGAGGGCGCGGATGAGATTTTCGTCATTACCATCACAAGCAGCCTGTCCGGCACCTGTGCCTCGGCCATGGCCGCGCGCGACGTGTATCTCCAGTCGCATCCCGAGGTCAAAATTCACATCTTTGACACGCTGAGCACGGGACCGGAGATACAGTTGCTCGCAGAGAAGCTCGCAGAGCTGCACGCCAAGGGCCTCCCCTTCGATGTGGTCTGCGAAAAGGCACAGGAATATCTTGCCACCACGCACCTCTTCTTCAGTCTTAAGTCCCTGCACAATCTGGCGCAAAACGGCCGCGTCAGCAAAATCGCCGCGGGCGCCATCGGCATTCTCGGCATTCAGATCCTCGCCACCGCAAGTCTTGAGGGCACGATCCAGCCCGTTGAAAAATGCCGCGGCGAAAAAAAGACGTGCGCGGCGATGGTACAGAAGCTTCTGGAAGCTGACTACCACGGCGGCAAGGTGCGCATCCACCACGCCGAAAATCCAGAGGCGGCTGGGGCGCTCGCCGCTTCGCTGCGCGGGCACTTTCCTGAAGCAGACATTGAGATCCGTCCCTGCCGTGGTCTTTGCAGCTACTATGCCGAGCGCGGCGGCGTGATCGTCGGTTTTGAGACGATGTAAAACCGAACAGACAGCAAAAAGCAGACGGCCTGCGCGAGCCGTCTGCTTTTCTTTATCTCTGCCATTAGGCAGTTGGAGTGGTATCGGAGGTACTGTCGCCCGCTGGGGCGTTGCCGTCAGTGGGGCTTCCCTGCCCACTGGGCGGTGTGGGGCGCTCGCCGCTGGGCATTTCGGGCACTTCCCCGTCAGGAAGCTCTGACTTCTCGCCGTTTGGCATCTGACCGTCAAAGCCCTTGGGCAGTTCACCGTCTGGCTTCTGTCCGCCGCCGGGGAAGCCGCCGCCCATGCCCATGCCGGTGGAAACCGTCCCGCTCTGCGCGGTTCCTTCGGTGGAGCTGTCGCCCGCCTTGAGGGTATACGCACTGTCCGCCACCACATCGGCAGATGAGAAGAGGATGAAGTTCGCACCGCATCTGGCTGTGCCGCTGTACACAGCATTGCCGTCGGCGTCTTCAATCGTGAAATCCGCGTCCGCGGCGAGCAGGCTGCTCTGTGCGCCGCCCGGCACGCTGCCAAAGCCCGTCGAGCCGTAAATGACGCAGGGCTGCGCGGCCTCCAAGTTCATGCCCATGCCGCTGCTGCCGCCCGCGGCGAGCACCGTGCCGCCTGAGACGGTGATAGTGCCGTCGGCGTCCAGCGGCTCGTTGTCCGCCGTGTTGGCCGTCCAGACGATCACTGTGCCGCCCGTGATGGTCAGATCGCCGTTGGAGTCAAAGCCGTCGCCGCCGGAGGAATAGGCGTCGATCGTGCCGCCGGAGATCGTCATCGTGAAGTCATAGTCCGCCAGGTCGGAATTTGCCGCATTCAGGCAGTCGTCCGAGGCGTTGATCGTAATATCACCGGAGCAAACGTTCAGCTCCGCGCCCTCAAGGCCCTCGTAGCAATTCGTGATGTCGATCGTGGGGCCGTCCGTGCCGTCCGCACCGATGTTCAGCACCAAGTCGCAGTGAATGGCGTCATCCGCGGCGTCGATGGTCAGCGTGCCGCTCTCGACGTTCAAAAGCTGCTCGGCGTTGATGGCGTCGTTGACGGGTGCATCGATATTCAGCGTCAAATCGCGGATCGTGAGCAACGCTTCGCCGTCCTCATCCGTCGTCGCGCCGGATTTGATGCCGTTTTTGCCGTTGGCCGTGATGGTCAACTCTCCATCGCCGCAGAGGGTGACAAGCGAGCCATCCTTACACTTAATGACGGCGTTTTCGGCATTTTCGTTTTCGGGGTAGTTGTCGTCATTGTTCTGCTCGGTATCGCTCAGGGAATTTTCCGTACCGTCGGAAACAAGGATGGTCACCTCGCTCGACTTGCCGCAGGTGATGGCGGCGGTGTTCTCACTCGTAAGTGTCAGGCCGTCCAGCACCAGCGTCACGCCGGTCGTGCTCTTTTTCACCTTGATGGAGCCGTCCGCGCAGCTGCCGGAGACGGTGTAGGTACCACTCGACGTGATCGTGAGCGCTGTGCCGTCGATCTCGTAGCCCGCGGTGCTGTCGCCCGCGCCGGTCACGCCGCCGTCCGTAAAGGTAAACGTCACATCGCTCGATGCACCGGCATCGGTGCCCGCCGCACCGGCACAGGCTGTGAGCGACAGCGCCAGCGCCGACGCACACAGGAAAGGCAGTATTATTTTCATAACATATATCTCCTCAATGATTTCTGATCGTTTCTTCCCCTATGGGGGCGGGGCAAGCGCTTTTTTCACTCTCTGCGCCCGCTCCTTTGAGTCTGGCGACAGCATACCCGCTTTGCCTAAAGGTTACCTAAAGAAAATAAAGATTTTACCTTTAGGTTTCTTTTAGGTTGCGCGTTCATACTTGAGCGCACAAAGGAGGTTCGACACCATGGCGATCCAATGCTGTTTTGAACGATATGAAAAGAAATACTGCCTGACCCTTTCCCAGCAGCGTTTTTTATTAGAGCGGATGACACCCTACATGAAAAAGGACGCGTACGGCGAGTACACCATCTGCAACATTTATTATGATACCGACGACTACCGCCTAATTCGCGCATCGCTCGAAAAGCCCGTCTATAAGGAAAAGCTGCGCGTGCGCAGCTACGGCGTGCCGGAGGAAGACGGCCGGGTATTCGTCGAGCTGAAAAAGAAATACGACGGCGTCGTCTACAAGCGCCGCATCACGATGCCTGCAAATGAAGTCGACGATCTTCTCAGCGGCGGGCACGGCGATGAGTATGGGCAGATCGGTCGCGAGATCCAATATTTCCAGTCGTTTTACCGCACAGTGCCCAAGGTCTTTATTGGCTACGACCGGCTTGCCTTTGCGGGCATCGACGATCCGCAGCTCCGCATCACGTTCGACACGAATTTACGGTGGCGCGACACGGACGTCGACCTTCGCCTCGGCGACCACGGCGCGCCCATCGCGCTGCCCTGCGGCGACGTGCTGATGGAGGTCAAAATTCCCGGCACGTGCCCGCTGTGGCTCAGCCATCTGCTCTCCGACGTCGGGGCGTTCCCCGCGTCGTTTTCCAAATACGGTGCCTGCTACCGTGACGAGTTGTCCGCAGGCGTCCACACGACCAATTTAAAGGAGGATACCTTCTGTGCTTAACTCGATCTTAGGAAGCGAATTGACGCTCGTCTCGTTTCTCATCTGTACGGCGGTGTCGCTGCTGCTCGGCGTCGGCACGGCGCTCGTTTCCATGTACCGTTCGCGTACGACGCAGAGCTTCGCTGTCACGCTCGCGATTTTGCCCGCCGTGGTGCAGCTTGTCATCATGCTGGTGAACGGCAACCTCGGCGCTGGCGTCGCCGTGGCTGGTGCGTTTGGGCTCGTGCGCTTCCGCTCCGCGCCGGGCACAGCGAAGGAGATTGGAGCGCTGTTCCTCGCGATGGCCATCGGCCTTGCGACCGGCATGGGCTATGTATGGCTCGCCGTCATGGCGTTTGCCATCGTCTCGGCGGTGATGCTGCTGCTCACGGCGGTGAATTTCGGCGGCGCGGACGAGCACAAGCGCGTGCTCAAGATCACGATCCCCGAAAGTCTCGACTACGACGGTCTTTTCGACGATCTCTTTGAAAAGTACACCAAGTCCTGCGTGCTCGAGCGCGTGAAAACGAGCAACATGGGCACGCTCTATGAGCTCACCTACCGCGTCATCCTGCCTGACGGCAACGCGCCCAAGGCGTTTTTGGACGAACTGCGCTGCCGCAACGGCAACCTGAACATCATCTGCGGGCGCGAGGCGACGAAAGACGCGCTCTGAGGCATCTTGATTTTTGCCCGCGCGCTCTTTATACTACACGTATCACCGGAAATCAGAGGGGGAACCTTTTATGCGGCTGCTGATCGCAGAAGATGAAGTGGACCTTGCCGAGGCGCTGACAGTCTTTTTTGAAAAAAATCACTTCTCCGTCGACGCTGTGCACAACGGCTTCGACGCCTATGAATATGCCTCGTCGGGCGCATACGACGCCGTCATTTTAGACGTGATGATGCCCAAGATGGACGGTATTCAAGTGCTCGAAAAGCTGCGGCAGGAGGGCGTGAAAACGCCCATCATGATGCTCACGGCCAAGGGCCAGAAGAGTGACCGCATCACGGGCTTCAACGCCGGCGCGGACGACTATCTTCCCAAGCCCTTCGACCCCGACGAGCTCTTGAGCCGCGTGCGCGCCATCCTGCGCCGCAGCGAGGCCTACCAGCCGACGGTGCTCGCCTACGGCGATCTGACGCTCGACCCCGGCAGCGGCAATTTGAGCTGCGGCAGCGAGTCCATCCGCCTGAGCGGGCGTGAGTTCCAGATCATGGAGCTTTTCATGCGATCGCCGCGGCAGGTCTTTTCCGCCGAGCGCATCATGGAGCGCGTGTGGGGCTGGGATAATGAGGCGGAGATCAACGTCGTATGGGTGAACATCTCGAATCTTCGCAAAAAGCTCAAGTCCATCGGCTCGCACGTCACCCTGCAGGCAAACCGCGGCCTCGGCTACGTGTTGGAGGAGAGCGTATGATCAAGCGCCTGCGAAACCGCTTCATCCGTATCGCGATGCTCTCCGTCACGGCGGTGATGATGCTGCTGACGATCATCCTGAACGTCGCCAACTACGTCTCGACCGATTCCGACCTGAAGCAAACGCTGACGCTCATCTACGAGAACGCGGGCACCATCCCCCACTCGCGCTTTCAGCTGCCGGACAGCGCCGACGCGCCGACACCGCCGGAAAATGACGGCGGCAGCGGCGACATCGCCCCCGCGCTGCCCGACGATGCGGACGATTCACAGACGCCGCAGGCCCCGCCCGACGACAAAATCGCGCGGCGTGAGGGGCCGTTCACGGCGGAAACGCCGTTCTCCACGCGCTTTTTTGTCCTGCACTACACATCAAGTGGCACGCTGACACAGGCAGGCCTCGACAATATCGCCTCCGTCACGACGGATGACACGCAAACCTACCTCTCCGCCGCGCTCGCACACGGCGCGGGCTACGGCTACTTCAACAGTTATCGCTTTTTCGTCGCGCAGACGGATGACGGCGAGAATATCGCCATCTTCCTCGACTGCTACCACGAGCTGCGTGCGATGCGCGTGGTGCTCGTGTGGTCGCTGCTCGCCGATGCGGCATGTATCCTGCTTGTCTTTGTGCTCGTTGTGCTGCTCTCGCGCCGGGCCATCGACCCAGTGGTTCACAGCGCGCAGCAGCAGAAGCAGTTCATCACCGACGCGAGCCATGAACTGAAAACGCCCATCACCGTCATTGCCACGAGCCTCAAGGTGCTCGAAATGGAGACTGGCAAGCAGAAATGGATCGACAAGGCGATGGCGCAGACGGAAAAGCTCACCTCGCTCGTCAACTCGCTCGTCACGCTCTCGCGCATGGACGAGGAGGATTCGCCGCTCAGGATGGAGGACTTCCCCGTGAGCGACGCCGTGCGCGAAACGGCGGAATCGTTCGTCGACTTCGCCGCGTCGAAGGGGCACGAGCTGCGCCTTTCGATCATGGACGGTCTCACCTACCGCGGCGATGAGTACGCCGTGCGCCAGCTCGTCTCGATCCTGCTCGACAACGCGGTCAAATATGCACTGCCGGATTCGCCCATTGAATTCTCGCTCGAAAAGGCGAAGCGCGGTGTTGTCCTCCGCTCGTCGAACGCCTGCGAGGATGTTGCGCCTGAAAACGCGCAGAAGCTCTTCAACCGCTTTTACCGTGCCGATCAATCCCGCTCGTCGGGCAGCGGCTTTGGCATCGGCCTTTCGATCGCGCGCTCGATCTCCGAGGGGCACCACGGCTCCATCCGCGCCATCGTGTACGACGGGAAGATCACCTTCACCGCCGAGCTCAAATAAACGGCTTTTGGGCAAAAAAACGCTTCGCAGAAGTTCTGCGAAGCGTTTTTCTTATCAAAGGCTTTTCTCCCCGCCCGTGACGGTCTCGATGGCACAGGCAATGAACTTTTTCGCTGCGGGCGAGGCCTCTTTGAGCGACGGGACCGAGATGCCGAGCGTCACGAACTGCGGCGGGTCGAACGGAACCTCCGCCACCGTGCCGCTCCACTTACGCGAGATGAGCCGCTGGTTGAAGCTGACGCCAAGCCCCGCCTCGACCATGTTGTAGGTCGTGAAGCCGTCGCGCGTCGTAAAGCAGGTCTGCGGGTGCAGGTCGTGCTGCTCGAGCAGGCGGTCCTGATCGGTGTCGTGATTGGGCGAGGTGTGGATGAACGGCTCGTTCTGCAAGCGCATAAGCGGAAAGGCATCCGCCTCTGCCAGCTCGTGTCCGCGCGGCAGCCACGCGACCAATTCGTCGCGAAAGACCGGCAGCCAGTCGTACTTGTCGCCGTGCATCTGCGCGCCGAAACAGCAGTCGACCGAGCGCTCGTTCAGCCAGCGCGCCATCTCGAGGTTGCCGCCCTCCTGCATGCGCACGGTCACGCCCGGATAGCGGGCGCGGAACGCCGTCAGGATCTCTGGCATCCACAGGGCCGAAATGCTGTAATAGCAGCCGATCGTCAGCGAGCCCTTTGACACGCCGCCGATTTCCGCGCTGAGCTGCTCGGCGTTGTGGTGCGCGCGCACGACCTCGCGCAGCAGCGGCAGCATGAGCTTTCCGTTTTCCGTGAGCTGCACGCCCTTTTTGCTGCGAAGAAACAGCGGAAAGCCGAGCTCTTCTTCCAGCGTGCCGATCATGCGCGTCACGCCTGACTGCGTGTAGCCCAAAAGCTCCGCCGTGGCCGTCAGGCTGCCGAGCTCTGCCGCGGCAAGGAACGCCTCGCATTTGACCGCTTCCATACGCCCTCCTATCCATGATTTTATATCATGTTTTTCATTTCAAATAACCGTTTGCGTCATGTTTTCTCTTATTCTACAATAGCAGTCAGAAACCGTCAATCCTGTTTTTGAAACGAGGTCTTTTTTCATGGAGCATCGTCTTTCTTTTTCCTGTGATTATCTCGAGGGCGCGCATCCCGCTATCCTGCAGCGCCTGTGCGAAACGAATTTTGCGCAGACCGCCGGTTACGGCACGGATGAATACTGCGAATCCGCGCGCGAGAAGATCCGCGCCGCTTGCGGCGCGCCGAATGCGGAGATTCACTTCCTTGTCGGCGGCACACAGACGAACGCGACCGTCATCGACGCGCTGCTGCGCTCTTACGAGGGTGTGATCGCCGCGGACACGGGGCACATCAGCGTGCACGAGGCCGGTGCCATCGAGTTCGGCGGGCACAAGGTGCTCACGCTGCCGCAGGAGAACGGCAAGATCACCGCATCCCAAATCCGCGCACTGCTTGATCAGTACGAGGACGACGCGAACCGCGACCACACGGTCATGCCCGGGATGGTCTACCTCTCCCAGCCGACGGAGTACGGCACGCTCTATTCCAAAAAGGAGCTCGCGGCCATCAGCGCGCTCTGCCGCGAAAAGCGCCTGCCGCTCTATATTGACGGCGCGCGCCTTGCCTACGCGCTCGCCTGTCCTGAAAACGACGTGACACTGCGCGACCTTGTCGCGCTGTGCGACATTTTCTACATCGGCGGCACGAAATGCGGCGCGCTGCTCGGCGAGGCGGTCGTCATTCCCCAGCCGGGGCTCATTCCGCACTTTTTCACCATCATCAAGCAGCACGGCGCGCTGCTCGCCAAGGGACGGCTGCTCGGCATCCAGTTCGGCACGCTCTTTACCGATGGGCTCTACGAGCGCATCGGCGCAGACGCCGTTCGCTACGCCGGCGCTATCCGGCGCGCGATGGCGGAAAACGGCTATTTGCCCTGTTTCCCCTCCCCGACGAACCAGAGCTTCTGCATCGTCAGTGAGCAGCAGCGCAAAGAGCTCGCCGAGCGCGTGGACTTCTCCGTCTGGGAGCAATATGACGAGACGCACAGCATCATCCGCTTTGCCACAAGCTGGGCGACGCGGGAAGAGGATGTGAACGCGCTCTGTCGCATCCTGCGCGAGTGCACCGCGCAGGAAAAGGCGACAGCCTAAAGCGTCAATCAACAAAAAAAGCTTTCTCCGATTTTCAGGAGAAAGCTCTTTTTATTTCATTGCGCTGCGCTCAGTTCTTTTTCATCAGCTGTTCATCCTGCTGCAAAAGCTGCTGCGTGATGATATCGAGCTGACGGTGCTTGGCCATGCGGTCGGCGATGTTGTTCTGCACCAGCTCCGTCTCCTGATGGCCGCGGAAGGACAGCTTAAGCAGAATCGGCGTCAGGATCGTGCCGCATACGACCGTGATGACGACCGGCGTCATCATCGCGGGCGACAGCACGCCCATCGAAAGGCCGCGGTTGGCGACGATCAGCGCGACTTCGCCGCGGCAGGCCATGCCCACGCCGACCTGGATGCTCTCGCGCGTGGTGAACTGGCACGCCTTGGCGCCAAGGCCGCAGCCGAGGAGCTTCGAGATGATCGAAACAAGCAGCAGCAAAATCGAGAAGACGACCATGCCGCCCGTCAGACCCGTGATCTGCACATTGATACCGATGCTCGCGAAGAACACCGGCGTGAGCAGCAGATAGCCGAGGGGGTTGTACTTCGTCTGGATATACGTTCCCTTGGGCGTGCAGGCAACAGCAAGGCCCGCGGCGTAAGCGCCCGTGATATCAGCCACGCCGAAAAACTCCTCGGCGCAGTAGGCCATCACAAGGCACAGGACAAAGGCGAACACGGAGTTTCTGTGGCTGGCCCAACCGTGCTGACGCTTGAGCATCCAGCAGAAGATGCGGTTCGCGCCAAAGCCGACCACGAAGGCAAAGACGAAAAAGCCCACGATCTTGAGGAGCACCATGCCGATGCTCTCGTCACCGCCGGCAAGGCTGCAAACGAGCGTCAGGGCGATCAGGCCGAGCACATCGTCGATGAGCGCGGCGGCCAAAATCGTGTTGCCCACCTTGGTTTCGAGCTTTTTCATCTCCTTGAGCGTTTCGACCGTGATGCTCACGGACGTGGCCGTCAGGATGGTGCCGATGAAGATGTTTTCGATAAAGCCGGTGCTCTCGATGAGTCCCAGCTCATCCGCGCCCCATGCAAGCGCCGTGCCCATGAGAAACGGCACGACCACGCCGAGGACCGCGACCATGAAGCCCGCCTTGCCGCTGTGCTTGAGCTCGTTGATGTCCGTGCCCATACCGGCGGAGAACATCAGCACGATGACACCAAGCTCGCTGAGCTGCTTGGTGAACTCCGTTTCCGAAAGAAGGCCAAGGCCCGCGGGGCTGAGGATCAGGCCCGCGATCAGTGCGCCCACGACCTGCGGCATCTGAAACTTCTGCGCAATGAGGCCCAGAATCTTCGTGCTCAGCAGGATCAGCGCAAGATCCAGCAAAAAGTGATACGACATGTTGATCTCCTCCCAAACTCTCTAATCTCTATCCAAATTCTTCCGTTTCATTTCGCGAGGCTCTATTCTAACTTCTTTTTTTCTTTTTTCAACAGTCAGAATCACCAAGGAAACGGAAGAATTCCTGCACAGCTCAGGCAAAATGCAATATATCTTTCATTTTTAACGTGAAATGTTTGCTTTGATTCCGTTTCCATAGCCGTTTTCACAAAAAGCAGCGTCAAACGCGGCGTTAAGAAGCCGTGAAATATGGACAGATTCATTGAATTTCTCTATGATTTACAGGGATATCATCTATATTGTCCACACATCGCGCACATTTTGTCGCTCACGCCCTTTTTGCATCTTTTCCTGCATTTTGCGCATTTTCGTCGCACAATGCGCCGTTTCTCCCCTTGCCGCGGCGGCGTGGGCGTGGTAAAATCAGCCTTGTGACATGAACAAAGGAAAGGACGAGCCATGAATCAGAAAGAACTCAATGAACTGCGCCGGCGCTTCCGGCTCGATAAGAATAATTTCAGCCGCGTGTACGGCTGCTATGTAAACTCCAACCGTGAGATCATTGCGTGGGTCGATACCTCGATGGGCCTCATGCGGCAGGAGGAGCAGGAGATGTACCTGGGCCTTCTCAAAAAGTCCCTCTCCGGCACGCTTGGCAAGAACCTCATCGACGTGGTGTTCTCCACACAGCAGGTCGCCGACAGCGATGAGCACCGCCTCTTGCAGACTCTTCGCCAGACAGAGCTCAAGGACCCCGCCTCGCGCGAAACGCTCTGCCGCCAAATCATCGACTGCATCGACATGGGCGAGACAAACTATCTCATCCTCCTCGCCGCCGACGCCTACGACGTGCCGCACCGCAGCAAGGATGACGAGATTCAGGCCGACGCGTCGAGTGAGGTCTTCAAGTACTTTGTCTGCTCCATCTGCCCCGTCAAGGCCCCGACGCTCGAACTGCGCTACGACCTTGACCAGAGCGAGTTTCACTCAAGCTCCACCGGCTACATCGCGACCTCGCCCGAGCTCGGCTTCCTCTACCCCGCGTTCGACAACCGCACGGCGAACATTTACAATGTGCTGTTCTACTCGAAAAACGCCGCGGAGATCCATCAGGAGGTCATCGACGCGCTGTTCCACGTCGACCCGCCGATGTCTGCCGAGGAGCAGAAAAACGCCTTTGGCTCAGCGCTTGCCGACGCGCTCGACAAGGATTGCAGCTACGATGTCGTCCAGTCCGTGCACGAGCAGATCAGAGCGCGCATCGAAGATCACAAGGAGAGCAAAGACCCCGAGCCGCTTGAAATGACGGCGGGCGACGTCGGCGGCATCCTCGCCAACAGCGGCGTGAACGACGAGCAGATCGCAGCGTTCCAGCGCGAGTGCGATGAGCAGTACGGCGAGAACGCCTCGCTGAACCCGAACAACATCATCGAGAGCAAGAAGTTTGAGATCACGACCCCTGAGGTCAAAATTTCCATTGCACCGGAAAACAGCTATATGATCGAAGCGCGCGTCATCAATGGCCGCAAATACCTCCTCATCCCCGCCGATGACGGCGTGGAGGTCAACGGCATCGGCGTGAACATCCCCGGTCTTGCGAAAGATGAATAAAAAAAAGGAGAGAAGCCGCGGCTTCTCTCCTTCTCTTTTTGACCATTTACGCCTTGCTCTTGTAGAGGTCAGCGATGATGTCGGCGCACTTGTCGATGCCGAGCTCGCCGCTGTCGAGCGTGATGTGGTAATTCTGCGCGTAGCCCCACTTCATGTTCGTGTAGAAGCGGTGATAGGCTGCGCGGCGCTTGTCCTTGTCGCGCAGGCGCTGCTCAGGCGACTGCTCGCGCTCGCCGTAGACCTCGACGATGCGCTTGGCGCGGAACGCCATATCCGCGTGGATAAAGACCTTGAGGCACTTGGCCTTGTCCTGCAAAATGTAGTCCGCGCAGCGGCCGACGATGACACAGGGGCCCTTTTCGGCAAGCTCGCTGACGACGCGGCACTGAATTTCCCATAGGATGTCCTCGTTCGTCGGGCCGAACGCGCGGTTCGAGAACGCTGAGGACAGGAAGCCGCCTGGTGTGTACTCGCCCGCCTCCTTGACATAATTTTCTGCAAAGCCGCTCTCCTCGGCGATCTTCTGGATGAGCTCTGAGTCATAGCAGGGGATGCCGAGCTTCTCGGCGACCTTTTTGCCGACCGTGCGGCCGCCGCTGCCGAATTCACGGCTGATGGTGATAATATGATTCATAATACAGTTGCTCCTTCCGTATTGAGTTCCCGATACGTTTTTACAATCATAACCGCCGCAATGACGAATGTCAACACATCCGACACCGGCATGGAGTACAGCACGCCGTCAAGCCCGAAAAAGCGCGGCAGCAGCAGTGCAAAGCCCACGCCGAACGCGACCTCGCGGATCATGGAGAGCATCGTGGATGAGAACGCCTTGCCCACGGCTTGCAAAAAGATGAAGCAGGCCTTGTTCACGCAGGCGAGCACCATCATGCAAAGATACGTGCGGAATGCCTTGATCGCAAAGTCCGTGTAGTAGCTGCTCTCGTTCGCCGCACCGAAGACGGCGATGAGCTGACGCGGGAAGCCCTCGGCCAGAACGAGCGCGACGGCGCCGACGATCGCCTCGCAGAGCAGGAGCTTTGTAAAGAGCTCACGCACGCGCGTCTTTTTCCCCGCGCCCATGTTGTAACCTACGACGGGAATGCAGCCCGCCGCCATGCCGACGACGATGGAAATGACGATCTGGAAGAACTTCATCACAATGCCGACGACGGCCATCGGGATCTGCGCGTACTGCTCCTGCGAGAATATCTCATCCAGCGCGCCGTACTTGCGCAGCATGTTGTTGATGGCCGCCATCGCCGCGACGAGGCTGATCTGCGAGAGAAAGCTCGTGATGCCGAGCGTCAGCATCCGGGTACAGAGGCTTGCGTGCAGGCGGAAGTCTCCCTTCCCCGGCTTGACGGTCTTCATGCGGCAGAGATACCACACCACAAGCGCCGCCGTGACGATCTGGCCCAACACGGTGGCGACCGCCGCGCCCATCATGCCCCACTTACATTCAAAGATGAAGATGGGGTCTAAAATGATGTTGAGCACCGCGCCCGCGAGCGTGGAGATCATGGCGAACCGCGGGTTGCCGTCGGCACGGATGACAGGGTTCATCGCCTGACCGAACATATAAAACGGGATGCCGAGCGAGATATAGAAAAAATACTCCTGCGCGTACTGAAAGGTCTCCTCGTTCACCGTGCCGCCGAACATCGAGATGATAGCGTCGGCGAAGATGAGGTACAGCGCCGTGAGCACAAGGCTGCTCGCGACCGACAATACGACCGCGCTGCCGACGCTCTTTCTTGCCTCTCCCACTTCGCCCTTGCCGAGCGAAATGCTGACGAACGCGCAGCAGCCGTCGCCGATCATCACGGCGATGGCGAGCGCCACGACCGTGAGCGGAAAGACGACGGTGTTTGCCGCGTTGCCGTAGGAACCGAGGTAGCTTGCGTTGGCGATGAAGATCTGGTCGACGATGTTATAGAGCGCGCCGACGAGCAGCGAGATGATGCACGGGACGGCGTAGCGCCGCATGAGCTTTCCCACGCGCTCCGTCCCCAAAAACTGGTTTGTGTTTTCCATGGTGGTCTTCCTCCTGCACATAAAAATAAGAGATGCGTTCTGCCGGATCAATCCGGACTTACGCATCTCTGCTGCACGATTTGACTATGAAGTTGTCTTCTCCCTCCTTTTTCCGCAAAAAAACGTGCGGCGTTTCTGCAACCGGATTTACGCAGAAACGCCACACGCTGTGAATTGATTTTATCAAATTGTTTCGAGCATTTCAAATGTTTTTTGCGGCACGGGCCGCAAATTTTTATTTAGTCCTGCTCCATGAAGCTGCGGATATAGGCGATCAGCATTTTCGCCGTGCCCTCAAAGCCGAGCACATCGCTCTTGACGGTCATGTCGTAGCCGCGGGCGTCGCCCCACTTCGTCTCGCAGTAGTAGTTGTGGTAGGACTTTCTGGAGCGGTCGACCTCTTTGATTTCCTCGATGGCTTCTTCGGCAGATAACCCCTTCTTTTCCATCACGCGGCCGACCTTGGCCTGCTGGTTGCCGCAGATGAAAATGCTCAGCATATTGGGGTTGCCCTTGAGCACCTGGTCGCCGCAGCGGCCGATGATGAGGAAGCTCTCGCCGTTTGCCGCCTTGTCGCGCAGCATGGCAAACGTCTTTTCCGCCACGTTGACCTCAAGAGAATTCGAATACTTGCCGATGCGGCGCGAGGCAAAGAAGTTGACGGGCTTTTCGTCCATCTTGCGGATCATTTCCTCGCTGTAGCCTTCGGAAACGATCTCCTTTTCGATGGAGTCCTTGTCATAGAGCTTGATACCGAGCTCTTGCGCGATCATGTCGGCAATGTAATGGCCGCCGCTGCCGTGCTCGCGGCCAAGGGTGATGATGATCTGTTTTTTCATGGGATCGCACTCCTTTCCTTTTTCCGTTTACAGATAGCGCAGGAATAAGTAGGCCGTGGAGACTGCCATGACAATGATCGTCGCGGGCACGCAGTACTTGCAGTAGCGGCCCCAGCCGATAGGATAGCCGCCCTTGGCCGAAGCCGAAGTGCCGACGACGTTGGCGCTCGCGCCGATGGGCGTCGCGTTGCCGCCGAGGTCCGTGCCGAGCGAAAGCGCCCAGGCAAGCACACCGATATCCATGCCCTCCGTCGCAGCGATGGCGCGGATGACAGGGATCATGGTCGCGGCAAAGGGGATATTGTCGACAAAGGCGCTCGTGATGGCCGAGAGCCACAGAATGACGATCACAATAACCGCGATATTGCCCTCACTGACCGAGGTGATGAAGTTCGCGATCATGTTGAGCACGCCTGTCTTTTCAAGGCCCGCCACGGAAACGAACAAGCCGATGAAAAAGAGCAGCGTCTTATAGTCCACGCCCTTAATGATTTCTATAACAGATTTTTTGCCGCTGGTCAAGCCCAAAACGATCAGCGTCAAAATCGCGACAATCACGCCGATGCACGCGACGGAAAGCTCCGTCTGCGCGTGCGTGATGAGCAGCACGACCGCCAGCAGGAAAACGCCTGCGCTCGCAAGAAATGCCTTCTTGTTCGTGATGGCCGTCGAAGGCTCGGGACAGGTGACGGGGCCGCCGTTGGCATGCTCGGCGCGCTCAAGTTCCTTGCGGAAGCAGAGCGTGAAGTAAATGAGCATGAACACAAAGCAGATCGCCACGACCGCGCCAGTGTTTTCGATGAAGTCGAAGAATGTGTAGCCGAGCGAGGTGCCGATGATGATGTTCGGAGGGTCGCCGCACATCGTGGCCGCGCCGCCGAGGTTCGCGCAGAAAATTTCAGACAGGATCATCGGCACGGGGTCGAATTTCATCGTCTGCGCCAGTTCGAGCGTGACGGTGGCGAGAAACAGCACGACCGTGATGCTGTCGATGAACATCGACAAAAACGCCGAGAGCGACATAAAGCAGATGAGCAGCGGCACCGTGCGGTAGTGTACGAGCTTGGCAAGCGTCAGGCACAGCCAGCGGAAAAAGCCCGCCTTGCCGAGGCCCTCGACCATGATCATCATGCCGGCGATAAACAGGATCGTCGACCAGTTGATGCCAGCGGTGCTCTCCTCACTTGCGCCGTACCAGAATGTGCTCTGGAAAAACGCGCCGAGGTTGAGCGTCTCCCAAATGGCGCTCATCGAACGCATGCAGACGCCGAACACCAGCACGAGCACAAGCGCGCCGCTCCCGAGCGTAATGTAATGCCGTTCAAACTTATCGAGGATAATAAGCAGGAACATAGTGACAAAAATGCAGATGGCAATGATCTGAGCAAACATGTTATTCCTCCCTGTGCTATGGAATTTCCAACGCGAGTAATTATATCGACCCTTTGCGCGGAAACGAAATGCTTTCTTGACATGGCGGATATATCATTTTGCTATGCCGTCCGAATTTTCCTGATTTCATGCGGCTTTTCGACGGTGTTTACTTTTCGTCAAGGTTCTGTTCTTTTTTCCCGAATACGCTTGCGTCGCCGCTTCGCTTCTGTTACAATCAGTCTTGCCGTCCGCAAGGTGCGGACGAATGCTTTTCTCTTCCGTCAAATTTTACGCAGTCAGGTTCCTCGCCGCCGCGCAGAACCCCAATCATTTCTTTTTCAGAGGAGCTTGCCTATGAACATCAGCTACGACAGCTACCGCGTCTTTTATTACGCCGCCAAATACCGCAGCTTTTCGCAGGCCGCCGCGGCGCTTTACAGCAATCAGCCCAACGTGACACGCATGATCCGAAAGCTCGAATCCGAGCTCGGCTGCGCGCTGTTTTTCCGCTCGCCGCAGGGCGTGCGCCTCACGCCCGAGGGGGAGAAGCTCTACACGCACATCGCCGTCGCGTTTGAGAGCATCGAGGCAGGCGAAGAGGAGGTCCTCTCCGACCAGAGCTTGCAAAGCGGTATCGTCCACATCGCAGCGAGCAGCCTTGCCCTGCGCACGCGGCTTTTGCAGGTGCTCGCGCGCTACCGGCGCGCATACCCGCACGTGCGCATCTGCCTGACGAACCACTCTGCCTCCCACGGCCTCGCCGCCGTGCAGAACGGCCTTGCCGACTTCGCCATTCTGGCAGAGGGCGCGTCCGTGCCGGATTCGCTCACGGCGCAGAAGATCGACGAAATTCAGGAGATCCCCATCTGCGGCCCGGCGTTTTTGGAGCTCACCGAGGAGCCCGTTTCGCTCAAAAGGCTTGCCGACTACCCGATCATCAGCTTGACGGAGGGGACATCGTCGCACGACTTTTATGCCGAGTTCTTCCTGCGCCACGGTCTTTCGTTCAGCCCCGATGTGGAGGTCGAGACCACGGCACAGGTGCCGCCCGTGGTGCAGAGCGACCTTGGCGTCGGCTTCGTGCCGCGCGAGATGCTTTACGGCACGCCGGAGGCAAGCGGTATCTACCCCATTATGCTCGAAGAGCCCATTCCCGCGCGCAGCGTCTTCCTCTTCCAGCGCAAGACGCAGCCGCTGAGCATCGCCGCCAAAAAGCTGCGGCAGATGCTGCTCGAAGACGCGCCGCAGGAGAGTGGAAAATAATCAGACAAAGCCCCGCCGTTTTCACAGCAGGGCTTTTCTCTTCACTTTTTTACAGATTCAGCAGCGTTTCGCTCAGGCGCTTGCCGGCGCTTCCGGCAAAGTCCTCCGCCCGGCGGATGCGCAGGAACGACGCGCCGTAGATCATGCGCTCGTTTTCAAGCTCTCCGTCCTCGCCGAGGAAAATGCCGATGACGTGTGCGCCCTCGCGCCGGAGCTTTCGCACCTGAAAGCAGGTATCGCGGATGGCGGCGTCGCCGACGTAGACCTCCGGCGCGCCCTCACGCTTGCGGCCGCTGACCATGTCGTTCGGTAAGCCGTCGCTGAACACGATGATAATTTTGTGCTCCTCGCGCCGCTTCTTGAGGTCTAATCCCGCCGCAGCCAGCGCAAGGCCGTCGCGGTTATTCGACGTCGCGCGGTACTCCAAAATGCGGCGGTCGGCCTCCGGTTTGTCGTCATAATCGCGGAAGCGCCGCAGCACCGTGTAGTTGCCGTAAGTGCAGTAGCTCATCACGCGGTGTGGAATGCGGATGCGGCTGAGCGCCGCGCTGAAGAGGTAGCTTTGCAGCGCCACCATGCTCTGCCGCACGCTCTGCGAGCCGCTTGCGTCGATCAAAAGCTCCACGACAACGGCGGACGGTTCCTGCCGGACGATCTTTTCAAAAAGCTGCGGATTTTCGCAGCGGCTGACCTTCCAGAGCAGATCGTTTTGCAGCACGCCGTGGTCGGCGCGGTAAACGTCCGGCTCGCTGCGCAGGCTCAGCGCATTGCGAAAGGCCTGCTCGATGCTGCGGATGCCCTGACGCGCGGCGTCCTCGTGCTCTTGGAGCATTTTGAGGTTGCCGTCCCGACTGGCGCGCAGCGATTGGGCGCGCGGCTCACTGCCCTCGTAGGCGTCCGCGCTCAGGCCGTCGGTGAAGAGGAGCTTTCGCTCCTCGTGGATGCCGGTGCAGACGGCGCTTTCGATCTCCTCCATCGCCTGCTCGGTCTGAAAGCTGGGACCAAAGTTGCGCATCAGATACTCCGGAATGCCGGCGAGCGCGTCGTCCGGCAGGACAAGTCCGTCGGCCGATGCCTCGCCCGCTTTGTCGTATTGAAGCTCGAGCTGCTCGGTCTGCGTCCACTCGATGTCCCCCGGTTCGGCTGCGGGCTCCCACTCTTCCGTCTCGCGCTCGGGTAAGATGTCCTGATTGTGGTCGGGCGCAAAATAGCGGATGAAAATTTTGCGGTACAAAAGCGCTGCGAGTTCGACGAGCGACTTTGCGTCCGCGCAGCTCTCGCTGCGCGCGGCAAGGTCGTCAAACTCGGCCAGCATGTCTTCAAAACCGCTGAAATTTCTCAAAATGCGGCGGTCGCCCTCCGTCGCCGCGGTGGGAAACTGCTTCGTCAGATCGTAAATGTACATCCAGCCGCGCGAGCTGCGCCGGTAGCGCAGAAGGTCGCCACGCAAAATCTCGCCCGCCGCCTGCTCCGCCATCACGGCGACGCCTGGGCGCTCATCGATCAGCCTTGTCCGCACGGCGCGCTCGACGCAAAGGTGCGCAATGGGCAGCAGCACGTCCATATTGTAGGCCGCGTAGCGGTGCCGCCGCAGCCACAGATTCAAGTCATCGAGCCCGAAAAACTTGTCCGCCCCGCCGAGGACAACGCCCTCGTACACCTCCGCCATGCCGCCTGCGTGCTCAAAGGGTTCACTCATCTTCCGCACATACTCGGGATAGGTCCGCTTGCGGTGATCTTCGGAAACAGTCAAAAATAGGCTCTCTTCTCTGCCGATGCTCATCTCTTCAGGCAAAGCGCGTCAGCGCTACGTCGCGCACGAGCGCATACTCGTACTCATCGAAGCATTTATTCGTGATACTCACGGCGATGGCATCCTTCGGTGCCATGCCGTCGGTCATCAGGTGCAGGGCCGCGATCATGCCGCGCATATCGACGGAGTTCGTCGATATCTCGCCGTTCACGGCCTTGGCGTTCAGATCGAGGAACAGCCCCGTGCAGCGCTTGATGTTCTCGTCCGACGCCTCCGGTACGTTGGCGCGCAGCAGCTCGCAGAGCTGGGGTTCCTCGAGCGTCGGCATGCGGATGACCGTAAAGCGCGAGACGAGCGCTTCGTTCAGCTCGCGCGTACCGGCGTAACCGTAGTTCATCGTGGCGATGAAGCGCGCGGCGGGGTGGATAGGGATACACTCATAGCCCGGCACGTCGATGAGGCGGCGGTAGTCGAGCGCGGAGTGCAGCACGGCCACAGCGTCGTTTTTCGCCATGTTGATCTCATCTAAGATGCAGAAGCCGCCGTACTGCGCGGCGAGCGCGACAGGTCCGCGGCGCAGCCGCACTTCGCCGCCGGTGAAGGTGTCGGTGCCGATGAGCGTGCTGCTGTCGGTATTCACATGGAACGACACGGTGTAGACCGGACGGGCGAAGAGCCACGCGAGGTTGTCCGCCAAGATATTTTTGCCCGTGGCCTTGCCGCCGGAGAGCAAAACGTTCTCCCCCTGCAGAAGCGCGGCGACGGCCAGCTCCATGATCTCATCGCCGATGAATTTGACGGGCGGCTCGGCGATGCGGCTGCGCACCGCCTCGTCCGCGACGTATTGCTTTTTGAATTGCTCCAAACGGAGCGATAGATCCTGTCTCATGTCTTTGATAGTTCCCTTCTGTGTGCGGAAACGGTTCCCGCGCGATGCGCTCTTTTCAGCGCTTTTCCATGCAGAGCATTATAGTATTCACGCGGAATATTGTCAATTTGCGCCGCTGTTGCATGCGGGAAAAACATGTGGTAAAATCAATATGGTAAATTTCATTTTTATAAAGGGGGCAGCACTATGTTGACGATCTTCAACCGCAAGGAACTGATCACCACGATGGACATGCAGCGCCAGGCCAATATCCGCAGCATCCTGTCCGCCAACGGCATTGCCTACACGGTCAGAACCGAGAATTTGCAGGGCTCTTCCGCGCTCGGCGGCCGCAGCCGCGGGCGCAGCGGCAGCTTCGGCGTTGACCCGAACTATTCGTATGAATATCATATCTACGTTCACAAAAACGACTATGAAAATGCTCTGAGACTGATTCGGTAACGTCCCTGAGCCCTAGAACGATAAAAGGCATTCCGCGCGATAGACGGGTGTCCGTAAAACAGTTAATCCTCCGTATGGCTTAGACC
>CEAB01070045.1_pt1 | contig 30689 bp, 30 predicted proteins | sample 557651 | NCBI WGS metagenome assembly CEAB01 (sample SAMEA3182046, study PRJEB8094) | gut metagenome | biome: human; feature: gut; material: Stool; isolation source: human stools | place: Canada | collected 2011-11-15
GCGTTTTGCCGGCGAGACTTATCGGCTCGCGGCGCAGCGGCGGAGCGGTAGAGCTCGTTTTGCTGCGCGATCTCGGTGAGGGTCGCTGGGAATGCCTGAGCCGCCCGGGCAGAAAAACCAAGCCCGGCACGGAGCTGCTTTTCGGCGATGGTGAGCTCACTGCTACGGTCGAGAGCGTTGCCGAGGGCGGAAACAGGATAGTGCAATTCCACTATGAGGGGGTTTTTCTCGAAAAGCTCGAAAGACTCGGCAAAATGCCGCTTCCGCCGTATATAAAAGAGGAGCTTCAGGACTCCGAGCGCTATCAGACCGTTTACTCGCGCGAGCTTGGCAGCGCGGCCGCACCGACTGCGGGGCTGCACTTCACGAAGGAGCTCCTGCGCGAAATCGAGGATATGGGCGTTAAAATATGCTATGTGACGCTCCATGTCGGTCTCGGCACGTTCAGACCCGTAAAGGCCGAGAAGATCGAAGAGCACGAGATGCACTCCGAGTTTTGCATCGTGTCGGAGGAAACGGCTCGTATCGTAAACGAAACAAAGCGCGCCGGCGGCAGAGTTATCGCGGTCGGAACGACATCGTGCCGCACCCTTGAGAGTTTTGCCAAGGAAAACGGCGAGCTTGAAGCTACCTCGGGCTGGACGAGTATCTTTATCTATCCGGGATATAAATTCAAATGCATAGATGCGCTCATAACGAATTTCCATCTGCCGGAGAGCACACTCATCATGCTCGTTTCGGCTCTTGCCGGAAGGGAAAACGTCCTGCACGCTTACGCTGTCGCGGTCGAGGAGGAGTACAGATTCTTCTCATTTGGCGACGCCATGATCATAGAATAGGGGAGATGTAATGTACACACTTAAGAAACAGGAAGGCAGCGCAAGACGCGGCGAGCTTGTCACTCCGCACGGCACGGTCCAGACTCCGGTTTTTATGAACGTCGGAACTGCGGCGGCGATCAAAGGTGCGCTCTCTGCGGAGGATCTTAAAACCATCGGCTGCCAGGTCGAGCTGTCGAACACGTATCATCTGCACCTGCGTCCGGGCGACGAGCTCGTGCGCGATATGGGTGGACTGCATAAATTCATGACTTGGGACGGACCGATACTCACCGACAGCGGTGGGTTTCAGATTTTTTCGCTCGCGAGCCTGAGAAAAATCACGGAAGAGGGCGTGAAATTCAATTCCCACATCGACGGGCGGCATATATTCATGGGTCCCGAGGAGAGTATGCGCATTCAGGCAAACCTCGGTTCGGATATTGCGATGGCATTTGACGAGTGCATTAAAATACCCTCGCCGCGTGACTATGTACAGAAATCGTGCGACAGAACGTATCGCTGGCTTGCGCGCTGCAAAGCTGCGCTCACGGAGTATAACAGCCGCGAGGATGCGGTCAATCCCGGTCAGATGCTCTTCGGTATCAACCAGGGCACGACCTTTGCCGATATCCGCATCGAGCACATGAAAAAAATCGCAGAGCTTGACTTACCCGGCTATGCCATCGGCGGTCTGGCAGTGGGGGAGACCCATCAGGAAATGTACGACACGATACAGGCCGTCGAGGAGTATATGCCCAAGGATAAGCCCCGCTACCTCATGGGTGTCGGCACTCCGGGAAATATCATCGAGGGCGTTGCCAGAGGCGTTGACTTCTTCGACTGCGTGATGCCGGCGCGAAACGGCAGACACGGCCATCTCTTCACTTGGAACGGCATTATTAACATCAAAAACGAAAAATATTTTCGTGATGAGCTGCCCATCGATCCAGAGTGCGATTGCCCCGTGTGCCGCAGATATTCCAAGGCATATGTCCGCCATCTGTTCAAGGCAAACGAAATGCTCGCAATGCGCTTTGCCGTAATGCATAATTTGTATTTCTACAATAAGCTTATGGAAAAGATCAGACTCAGCCTTGATGTGGGCAATTTTGAACAGTTCAGAGGAAAATATTCAAAATTGTTGGATACGCGCATATAAAATACTTGAAATTGCGCGGATTACTATGTATAATTAATTAGATTATTGTGCAACAATAAATATACGATTACAAAGGAGCAAACTATGTTTTTAGCAGCAGCCACCGGAGCGGCAGGTTCCGGTTCCATGATCATCATGCTTCTTCTCTTCTTTGTTCTGATGTGGTTCTTCATGATCAGACCCGAGAAGAAAAAGCAGAAGAAAGTTGAAGCCATGCGCAATGCGCTGAGCGTCGGCGATGAAATAGTTACCATCGGCGGTATCATGGGCACCATCGTTCATGTCACCGAGGACGATATCACCATCGAGACCAGCGAGGACAAGGTTCGCGTTCAGTTCAAGAAGTGGGCAGTCAGCACCAATGTCAGAGCTGAGGCAGCCGAGGCTAAGGAAAAAGAGAAAAAGTAATTTCCGGCATTAAAATACCTTCGGATAAATAAGATGTACAAACATCTGAATCCGGAGGTATTTTTATGTCCAAAAGCAAAAACGGAGAAAAGGGGAAAGTGACGACAGGGGTCGTGACGGCACTTGCTGTATGCGCACTCTTGTGCGGAACGTATGCGCTGCTCGTGAAATACGAAAAACTTCCCGAGAGCAGCGCAGATATCATTATAAGCGCAAGCATAGCGATCAGCGCCGTGTTAGGCAGCGTAATAGCAACGTTCAGACGCGGTGGGGGAGGGGGCAGCGGGCTTATCGTCGGCTGCATTTTTGCCGCGATCCTGTGCGCCGTGCCGCTTGCTGCATACTCAGATAATGTAAATTGGCTCAGAATACTCCGTATATTTTTGATATCGGCAGCCGGAGGATTTCTCGGCGGAGCACTCAATTTATGCAAAAGTAACAAAAGTTTTCATAAAAGCCGCAAATAGAGCCCTTGCGATTACTTGCTGTATACGCCGATTACAGTTAACATAATACAGAATGATAACCTATATATAGTCAGAATACTGCTTATGATAACCTAAATGTTGCGATTGGTGGGGTATACGGCGGCCAAAACCGCTCCTGCGAGTGACATAGTTTACATAATGCTGTTTACATAATATATCGACATAATCAACAAAATTGATGTAATTTTTCAAAAACCCTTGCTTACAACGAAAATTTGTATTATATTGTGTTTACGCAGTAATTATGTAAATCCATTAGTTATTTAACATTTTCACGACATGTGTGAGGAGAGCTTATGGATAGTAATTTTCTGCGGCGAAAAACCGTTCGTTCATCAGGCTTTGGTATAGCTTTTTGGCTTGTATGCGTGGCTTTTCTTCTCGGCGCTTTGGCCTTTTGGCTGATCGCTGCGGATTGCCGCGCAGATATTATGTATAGCCTTGAAGGCGGCGGCTGGGTACTTCCGTGCGCCGTCTGTGCCGCCACACTGTTTGCCGCTGCCGCGTCGAGCATCCTGCCTGCGGCTCCGTTTGCCGCGGTGCTTTGTTCTCTGCTCGGTGGAGCTGCGGCTGCGCTTTTAGCCTGCCTGTCGCTTGAGAGCAAGATATTGTCTGCGGACTTTATAAAACCTGCGCTTATTGAGCTTGCGTTTGTCACGGTTATGCTCTATATCTCGTGCAGCGTGTTTAAATTTTCTCCGCGGCTGAGAGCGCTCGTGAAAAGCGACAATCGTCTGCGCGCGGCTCTCACCGGTATTTATATTGCGGCGGTTTTGTTTCTGATAATTTCTTCGGCGCTTTGCTTTTTCGGATAAATCTTTTTTGAAAGGGGTGTGCGAATGCTCAACTCGGAATGTCTTGAAATTTTTAATAAGTACCTTGTCGAGGTGAAAAAGTGTTCGCAGAATACCCTCAGCTCTTACATGCGAGACGTCCGTCAGCTTAGCGACTACATTGAAACTCATTCCGACGCTTCTATTTCGGAGGCGGACGGAGATGAGCTTCATGAGTACATACAGTGGCTCAAGGGCAACGGCAAATCCGTTGCAACGGTTTCGAGAGCCATTGCTTCAATTAAATGCATGTACGGCGTTCTTGTTGAAAACGGTGTCGTGAGTGAAAATCCGACAGGTAAGCTGACACCCGATAAAACGACGCATAAGCTGCCGCAGATACTGACCAGCAAGGAAGTCGAGCTTCTTCTTGAGCAGCCCTCCTGCACCGACGCTAAGGGCTACAGAGACAGAGCCATGCTCGAGCTTCTGTATGCGACCGGAATTCGTGTCAGCGAGCTTATAGCGTTAAACATCGGCGACGTCAACACCACAGCGGGCGTTATCCGCTGCGTGAGCAAGGATAAGGAAAGACTCATACCGCTGTATTCGACCGCCGTCAAGGCACTGACGGAGTATATTGAGTTTGTCCGTCCGCAGATGATAGCATTGCCGAGTGAACAGGCACTGTTTGTTAACGTAAGCGGAGACAGAATGTCGCGTCAGGGCTTTTGGAAGATAATCAAATCCTATCAGCAGAAGGCGCACATTGAAAAAACGATCACACCGCACACGCTGCGTCACTCGTTTGCGGCGCACCTGCTCGAAAACGGCGCGGATCTTCATTCCATACAGGAAATGCTTGGTCATGCCGATATTTCCTCTACGCAGATCTATTCTCAGCTTGTGAAAAAGCAGCTCAAGGATGTGTACAATAAAGCACACCCGCGCGCTCATAACGGATGATATAACAAAAGGCTGGCGCCTTCGACTATTGTCAAAAGCGTCAGCCTTTTTTATTTTTGCTTAGAATGTCTTGAAATTCAAGCCGTTTGCCTTCGCATAATTCTCCGCTGTACTGCCTTTCTTGCAGTGTATAACCACCTTGGGCGACTCAAGAAATGCGTCAGGTTCAATGATTTTTACGGACTCGGGGATAGTTACCGAGCAAAGAGATGAGCAGGAGCGGAAAGCATATGTGCATATTTTTTCGCAGCCAAACGGTATGCGAATCCTTTCAAGCGATACGCAGCGATTGAATGCGGAGCGCGCTATTGTTTTTACCGGAGCTTTAAATTCCGCTCTCTTTAGATTAGGACTATTATAAAATGCCAGATACCCTATTTCGTCAAGCTCTGCTTCGACGATAAGCTCCGTTAAATTGTCGTTATTCTTAAATGCATTGTCGGTAATTACTCTTACGGGTTTGCCGTTGATTTCGGCAGGTATAAGAAGAGAGAATGCTTTCTTGCTGCCGTTTGACAGCTTAACGAAACCGTGTGAGCAGGAGTAGTCATAGTCGAGCGCTGCGCCTTTTTCGGCATAGTTTTTGAATGCATCAGTGATTATTCGCTGCCTGTACTTTCCGTAAAGCGGTCCGTTATTATACTGATGTATATCTATTCCCGCACCGCCGACGTTATACTCTATGAGCACCGGCTCGCCGAATTCGTCTATGGCAATATCCCACGAAGCAACGCCGAACATCGGCACGTGCATATGGCACCGTTTCACCGTCTCCAATGCTTTATCGAAATTGGGGACAAAGCCTTCACTGAACACGAAGCCGTTAGGATGAACATCATATCGCTCGCCTTTTTGGGTATATCCGCAGCTGTTGAGATGGCCGTCCGGTTTAACTCCGCATCCGACTCCGCCGCTGCTGAAGTTATCAACATGGCTGCCGCTGTTGCCGATCCTGACAACTGCGGATAGGGGAATTGACTCACCGTCAAGCATTATACATATTATGCGGATCGTGTTGACCGATGACGGATTCATTTTCGCCATTTCGGGATGCTGCTTCATGACGAGCTGGACGGCAATGTCGGGATCTGCGTCAAGAGCCTCGGATATTTCGCTTTTGGTGTTTTCGGTACCGAAGAAGCGAACACCCTTGCCTCCGCTGCTTGCGCGGCTTATTTTAACGACTATACCGGGGTCGAGAGAGCTATAGAGCTTATTAACGGCGTCCTGCTTTGACAGAGGTGAAAAGTCAGTGTCAAGATATATTCCGTGTATCTTGCGAATCAGCGTGACGGGGTGTTTTACGCACGGAAGAAGCACGTCCATGTAATTCTTGTCAAGAAAAGCGCGCAGATAATCAAAATCGATTTTACTCCACTCTACATTGTAGTAGTGTATATCGCTGCCCACGTATTCGGGGCTGAACACTCCGGTTTTATCGCTGTAAACCTGCACCCAAAGCGGATCTACAAGCCCGGTATCCCATATATCGCTCCATGCCGCTTTGATTTCATCAAGCTGCTGTGTGCTAAGCTCCGCGGTTTCGCCGGTCATTTCCTTAAACCATTTTCTCAAGGCGGCGGTTTTGACGGCGCGCTTTTCTCCGCTGCACATAGCGTTCACGGAACGGATCAGATCCTCGCGTCGATTTTTGCACAATGTCTCAAACATATAGTTATATAATTTGTCTTTGATGGAATATTTCATACTTGCCTCCGATCACGAGCTTTGAATTCAGTATATTATATGCCTGACAACATCGCAATGCCGTGCAAAAAATTTTACATTTGCTTCACACGAAGCCCCCGCTCGGTTTTGTGTTGTAATAATGGCGGGAATGTGGTAAAATCATCAGATAGGATGTGATTTGATTGCGTATTTTAGGCATCGACCCGGGGCTTGCCACGGTGGGCTTTTCGGTCGTTGATACCGATAAGTCAAAAATGAAGCTCGTTACCTGCGGCGTCATAAGCACTCCGGCGCATACCTCGCTGTCGAGCCGCCTTGACAGGATATTTGACGACATGAACGAGCTTATAAGCACGTTTTCTCCCGATGTGATGTCGATCGAGGAGCTGTTTTTTAATACAAACATTACTACCGGCATATCGGTTGCGCACGCGAGAGGGGTCATTCTGCTCGCGGCGTATCGCGCGGGAGTTGCGGTGTTTGAATACACGCCGCTTCAGGTCAAGCAGGCCGTCGTCGGATACGGCAGGGCGGAGAAGAGGCAGGTCATCGACATGGTCAGGCGAATCTTAAATCTCCCGGCAGCACCGAAGCCGGACGATGCCGCGGACGCCGTTGCGCTCGCCATCTGCCATGCCCGCAGCTCGACATCTTTACTTTCCCGAAAGGACAGCGAAGGCTTATGTTCTACCATTTAAACGGAATAGTTACCGATATTGACATTAATCTTGCCGTTATCGACTGCTCCGGTGTCGGATACGCAGTCAACACGACCACAAATACGCTCTCCCGGCTCAAAATCGGAGACAAGAGCAAGGTTTATATATCCGAGTGCATAAAAGAGGACAGCTTTGAGCTGTACGGCTTTGCGACTGTCAGCGAGAAGCGCTGCTTCGAGATGCTGCTGACCGTTTCCGGCATAGGCCCCAAGGCGGCGCAGGCTATTTTGTGCGCGGTGACTCCCGAGGGGCTGGCTCTTGCCATAATGAACGGCGACGATAAGGCCATCACGGCAGCCCAGGGCGTAGGAAAGAAGATAGCGCAGCGCGTTATTCTTGAGCTCAAGGACAAGGTCGCAAAGCAGATGGGCGCTGCCGATGCGCCCGAAATGCCCGCGGTGCTCACGCAGACGGACTCAGGCGCCGGCAGAAGCGATGCGGTCGCCGCACTCATGGTGCTCGGCTACGGCGCTGCTGAGATCAACTCCGTTCTGCGGAGAATGAATACAAGCGGCATGAGCACGGAGCAGATCGTCAAGATCGCGCTCAAGAACCTTATGTGAGGAGGTAAAAGATGAGCATAAATTTCGCTGACGGACTCGAAGATGTTCCCGTAGTGACCAGCTCGTCCGTGCTGCCTGAGGATGCAGGAGAGGGGAGCCTTCGACCGAGGACCTTGACCGAGTATATCGGGCAGGAGAAGGCAAAGGATAATCTCGGCGTTTTTATTGACGCGGCAAGGCTCCGCAACGAGCCGCTCGACCATGTTCTGCTGCATGGGCCTCCGGGACTCGGCAAGACCACGCTCGCAGCCGTTATTGCAAATGAGATGGGCGTCAATATGCGCATAACATCCGGCCCCGCGATCGAACGTCCGGGCGATCTCGTTGCGATGCTTACAAATCTCAACGAGGGAGATATACTTTTCGTTGATGAGATACACAGACTCAACCGTGCGTATGAGGAGATTTTGTACCCCGCCATGGAGGACTATGCAATAGATATAATCCTCGGCAAGGGGCCTTCGGCAAACTCTCTGCATCTTGAGCTCCCTAAATTCACGCTTATCGGTGCGACTACCCGCTCCGGTCAGCTCACTGCGCCCTTGCGCGACCGCTTCGGTGTGACGCTCAGACTTGAGCTGTACACGGTTGACGAGCTTAAAAAGATAGTTGAGCGCTCTGCGAGCATACTGGGTATTGATATTGACAGCGGCGGCGCCGTTGAGATCGCCTCCCGCTCCCGCGGTACTCCGAGAATAGCCAACCGCATGCTGCGCCGTGTGCGCGATTTTGCGCAGGTGAGGGCGGACGGCGTCATAACCCGTGAGGTCGCGGATATGTCGCTTTCAAGGCTTGAGGTCGATAAGAGCGGACTTGATTCGCTCGACCGCAGAATGCTGCGCAGTATAATAGAGTTTTATAACGGCGGTCCCGTCGGACTTGAAACGCTTGCAGCGACCATAAACGAGGACTCCGTCACGCTTGAGGACGTGTATGAGCCGTATCTTCTTCAGCAGGGCTTCCTGACGAGGACCCCTCGCGGACGCTGCGTTACGCGCAAAGCATATGAGCACCTTGGCATCCGCCAGCTCGGTCAGCAGGAAATTGACCTTTAAACAATTATTTTTATGAAAATACTGTTATTTTCAAGCAACTTTCTATTGACTTTCAACAAATTTGAGCTATACTATAATAGTATTGTTGGAAGTAACAGTGGTTTCTTATGATTAAATACGCTGATTTAGAAGATAATGAATTGCAGAGGCTCTCGACAGAGGGCGACAGATGCGCAGAAGAGGTGCTCGTTTCGCGCTATATGCGTCTTGTGAGGATCTGCGCCCGTCCGTTGTTTCTTGCGGGCGGCGAGAGCGAGGATCTCATACAGGAGGGTATGTTCGGACTGCTTTCTGCCATAAGGCAGTATGAGCAGGGGCATAATGCCTCGTTCAAGACCTTTGCGGAATGGTGCATCAGAAACAGACTTAAATCGGCGGTCAGATCGGCTTCCAGCCTCAAGCACGACCCACTTAACAACGGCTTGCCGTTGGAGCAAATACTCTCAGATGAATCCCAGACCCCGGCAGCATGTGCTGAATTTTTTCAGAAATCTCCTGAGGAGCAGGTTCTGGCAAGAGAGAACAAGAAATACACAGAACAGTTATATTTATCCCTGATCAATATGCTTTCCAAATACGAGAAGGCGGTGTTGACGCATTATTTGGACGGTCTGAGCTATAAGGAAATAGCGAAACTGACCGGAAAAAGCGACAAGGCAGTCGATAATGCGATCCAGAGGATAAGGCGCAAAACGGCGCAAATGCTTAAATCAGGCGATATCAGCAGAAGCTGACGCATATAAAAGCCGACAGGCGAGTTTTTCAAAAGAGAGGATTTACAATGTACGAAGACAAGACCTTAGTTTGCAAGGAATGTGGCCAGGAGTTCGTGTTCTCCGCAGGCGAGCAGGAGTTTTACGCAGAGCGCGGCTTCCAGAATGAGCCCCAGCGCTGCAAGGCGTGCCGCGACGCTCGCAAGAACGCAGCACGCGGTCCCCGTGAGTTCTTCACCGCAGTTTGCGCAGCTTGCGGCGGCGAGGCAAAGGTTCCCTTTGAGCCCAAGTCCGATCGTCCTGTATACTGCAGCGAGTGCTTTGCAAAGATGAAGGAACAGGCCTGAGGTTAAAACCGCAGGAATAGAGTGGGACGTCCTTTCGGCGTCCCGTTCTTATTTATAAATCTTAGGATTGGAGATCAAAACCATGGAAATGCTGAAGATTATGGATATCGGCAGAGACAGCATTATTTCTGAGATTCTTGAGAACTTCCCGGAAGCAATGCCCAAGTTCCAGGAGCTTGGAATGCACTGCCTCGGATGCGCACTGGCTACCTCTGAAAGCCTCGAGCAGGCTTGCGCCGCACACGGCGTGGATCCCGACGAATTCATCGTCGAGCTCAAGGCCTATCTGCTGGCCCTGTAAAAACACAGTAAGCAACGAATGAAAAGCCGGTCACTCCGGCTTTTCTGCGTATATGGAGATAATTATGAGCAGCAGACTTGAACTGATGGCGCGGCTTGCCCAAGGCGGCAGCGGAGTTGCTGACGTGGGGACTGACCATGCAATACTGCCTATAATGCTTCGCCGCAGCGGCTTTGAGGGAAGAATAGTCGCGGGAGATATTAACGACGGACCGCTTGCGAAGGCTCGACTTGCGCTTGTGCAGGCAGACATAGATGATGTTGAGCTCGTTTTAAGCGACGGTCTTGCCGGTATAGGCAGCGACAATATCGACACGATAGTTGTGGCGGGGATGGGCGGAGACACCATAACCGGCATACTCGACCGCGGTCTTTACGATACACCCGAGTGGGCGGAAAAGACCGATTACAGGCTCATTCTTCACCCCGTCACGAAGCCCGAAATACTTCGCTATTGGCTTATTAATAACGGCTTTGTCATAACACGCGAGGATCAAATCGAGGATAACGGCGTACTGTGTCAGATAATCAGTGCCTCTCAGGGCGAAAGCGTCGGATACAAGGATTCCGAGCTTTTTGTGGGCAAATACGAGCAGGTTAAGGACGGCGAGTGTTTTAAAGCCAATCTTGACAGGCACATAAGGCGCTTTCGCACCGCCGCCGAAAGCCTCAAATCGACAGACGATGCCTCGCTCAAGGCATGGAGAGCAATGCTCATAAGCATGGAGCGCGAGCTTATCGAAATGAAAGGGTGATACTATGGCGAGTGTCGGACAGATATTGCTGAAGCTTGAAGAGATGGCGCCGACTGCGCTGAAAATGGACTTTGACAATGTGGGGCTGCTTGTCGGAGATAAGAATAAGAGCGTTAATAAGTGCCTTATCGCGCTCGATATAACGGACGACGTTATAAAAGAAGCGTCGGATATCGGCGCGCAGCTTATCGTTTCTCACCACCCCATAATTTTCGGCGGCATAAAAAGCGTGACGGCGGATGACCTTGTCGGAAGAAAGATAATCGCGCTGCTTGGCGGCGGGATGTCCGCAATATGCATGCATACAAATCTCGATATAGCCCGCGGCGGGGTAAACGATGCGCTGATCTCCGCGCTCGGAGTCGGTGCAAGCTCGTACTTAGAGCCTGCCGATGCTCCGGATGAGGGCTGCGGCAGAATAGGCGAGTATGAGGACGCGATGAAATTTGAGAAATTCCTGTCCCTATGCAAGGACAAGCTCAGCGCAAACGGACTTAGGTATCATTATGCGGGAAGACCGGTCAAAAAGCTTGCCGTAATGGGCGGCTCGGGCGGCTCGGCGCTGATGTATGCCGTTAATGCCGGCTGTGATACGTACGTCACGTCCGATATTAAGTATAACAGCTTTCTTGACGCCAAGGAGCTTGGTATAAATCTTATAGACGCCGATCATTTCTGCACTGAGAATGTGATAGTCCCAGTGCTTGAGCGCAGTCTTTCGAAGGAGTTTCCCGATGTGTGCTTCAAAATTTCCGAGGTACACGGACAGACGGCGCAGTTTTATTGACATATTAGACCTCCGCAGCTCATAGACTCGTACAAACGAGAATGCTGCGGAGGTTTTTCTATGACAAACACCGATATTTACAAAGATATTGCCGCGCGCACAAACGGAGCAGTCATGCTCGGAGTCGTGGGGCCTGTCAGGACCGGAAAATCAACGTTCATAAAGCGCTTCATGGAAATGCTCGTAATTCCCAATATAAGCGACGAATTTGCCCGCGCAAGAGCTCGCGACGAGCTGCCGCAGAGCGGGTCGGGGCGCACGATAATGACTGCCGAGCCGAAATTCGTTCCTGAGGACGCCGTGCAGGTGAGCCTCGGTGACGGTGTCATATGCAACGTGCGGCTTGTGGACTGCGTGGGGTATATGATACCCGGCGCATCGGGACGCTTTGAGGACGGCGGAGAAAGGCTCGTTACAACGCCGTGGTTTGACCATGAGGTGACGATGACGGAGGCTGCCGAATTCGGAACGCGCAAGGTCATATGTGACCACTCCACAATAGGTATAGTCGTAACGACGGACGGCAGCATATGCGACATAGAACGCGAAGCGTATACGGAGGCGGAGACACGCGTCATAACCGAGCTTCAAAGCATCGGCAAGCCCTTTGTGATACTTTTAAACAGCGCTCATCCCGACAGCGAGGCGACAATAGCCCTCGAGTGCGAGCTTTCCGAAAAATACGGTGCTGCGTGTATGCGCGTAAATTGCCAGGAACTTCGCGAGAGCGACATTGCCGAGGTGATGCGCAAGGTCTTGGGGCAGTTTCCCATAAACGAGATAGCAATACGCTTTCCCGATTGGCTCGGCGCGATGGACTGCGGCAGTGAGCTCAAATGCGAGCTTTTTGAAGCTCTGACGGCAGCGTCTGAAAATGTAAAGCGAGTAAGCGATATTGGCGGTATGCTCGGCAGAATATCTGAGAATGAAATTGTCGAGGCAGCTTATATAGACAGCAGCGATCTCGGCAGCGGGATCATTAACGTTGCAATAGACGTACCGAGGGCGCTGTATTATAAGCTCATAAGCTCTCACGCGGGGATGGAGATAGAAAACGACGGTGAGCTTCTTGCGGCACTGTGCACCTTGAGCGAAATCAAACACGAGTACGACAAAATTAAGGATGCGCTCACCTCCGTGCGCCAGACCGGCTACGGAGTGGTCATGCCGAGCACCGAGGACCTTCAAATCGAAGAGCCGCAGCTTGTGAAGCAGAACGGAAAGTACTCCGTTAAGCTCAAGGCACGCGCCCCGGCGATACACATGCTCAAAACAGGCGTTGAAGCGGTGGTCACGCCGTCAATAGGCGGAGCGGGAGCCTCGGATGAGATAATAAGCTTTCTCCTGCAAGGCTTTGACGGCGATATGAGCAGGCTTTGGGAATCGAACATATTTGGCAGCCCCATTTACGAAATCGCCCACAGCGCAATAGCGCAGCGCCTTGAGAGCCTTCCCGGAAACACTAGAGCAAAGCTTCAGGAAACCTTACAGCGCATAGTAAATGAGGGCAGGGGAACGCTAATATGTATTCTGATTTAAAATAATTTAACGGCATTGGCGAAGTACAAAAAATGAGTACTTCGCCTTTTTTCATACAATTGCTCACAATTAGATGAAAAAAGTTCAAAATTTTTTGTATTATAATTATTGAAAAAGCATTTATTTGAAGTTATAATATTTTCATCACAAACGGAGGTGGGTAATATGAAACCAGTATCTAAAGTTGCGGAAGCAGTCCGCGCCTCGACCACTTTGGCTGTCGACAGCCTTGCAAAGCAGATGAAGGCCGATGGTCTCGACGTTGTGGGCTTCGGCACGGGCGAGCCCGATTTTAACACTCCAGATAATATCAATATGGCAGGTATAAAAGCGATTTGCGACGGCAAGACCAAGTACACTCCGGCAGCCGGCATAATCCCTCTGAGAAAGGCGATCGCGCAGCGCCTTAAGGATGACTGCGGCCTTGATTATGACTACACTCAGATCGTTGTTGCAAGCGGCGCAAAGCACAGCGTTTACATTGCCCTTGCTGCAATAACCAACCCCGGCGACGAGATAATCATCCCCGCACCCTTCTGGGTCAGCTACTATGAGATGGTTCGCATGACGGGCGGCACTCCGGTCATCGTTGAAGCGGGCGAGGAGCAGGGCTTTAAGATCACCGCACAGCAGCTTGAGGCGGCAATTACCGACAAGACCAAGTGCCTTATGCTCAATAACCCCTCGAACCCCACGGGTATGATCTATTCGGCAGATGAGCTGCGTGCCCTTGCGGACGTCTGCGTTAAGCACGATCTGTATATTCTCGCGGACGAGATCTACTACCAGCTTATTTACGACGGAGTCGAGTTTACCAGCATGGCGAGCCTCGGCGAGGAAGTCAAGGAGCGCACTCTGCTTGTCAACGGCGTTTCCAAGTCCTATGCCATGACAGGCTGGCGCGTCGGCTACTGTGCAGCAAACAAGACCCTTGCAAAAATCATGTCCAACTACCTGAGCCATTCTACCGGTGCTCCGTCCACGATAAGCCAGTGGGCATCCGTCGAGGCTCTCACGGGTCCGCAGGACGGCATCGAAGCCATGCGCAAGGCATTCCTCGAGCGCCGCGACTATATCGTCAGACGCATTAACGAGATTCCCGGAGTCAGCTGCATCGTTCCTAACGGCGCATTTTATGTCATGATGAACATCGAAAAGCTCGTCGGAAAAACTCTCGGCGGCAAGCTTATCGAAAATGACGACGACTTTGCCGTTGCACTGCTTGAAAAGGCGCTTGTCGCGGTCGTACCGTGCTCCGGCTTCGGTATGAAAAACTTTGTGCGCTGGTCTTATGCCGCTTCGATGGAGAACATTCAGAAGGGTCTTGACCGCCTTGAAAAATTCGTGACCGAATGATATAATGCCTTAAACAGGCACTATATTGGCGCAATAAATGATATAAAAATCACCCCGTCAACATAGCTTGTTAATGGGGTGATTTTGTGTTTGTTATCATAAAACTCAAGGACGCTGCGAAAAAAGCGGAAGTGCTCGTGCTGGCTGTTTTAATGGCAGCGGTCGTGATATACGCATTGCCGAGCGGCAATATGACCGCGGCATTCGGACCCTATGGGAGCCAAACGCTCGTCATAGATCCCGGACACGGCGGGATAGACGGAGGCGCGGTGTCCGCAGACGGTCACAAGGAGAGCGATATTAACCTTGCGATAGCGCTTAAAATGTCCGCGTTGTGCGACTTTTTGGGAATCGACAGCGTTCTCACTCGCAGCAGTGACAGTGATAACTCCGCAGACGGGAGCTACAGTGAGCACGACAGCCTTGTAACACGCGCACAAATAGCAAATTCTGCGCAAAATGCCGTGCTTATAAGTGTGCATCAAAACAAATTCCCGAGCGAGGTCGTCAGCGGCGCAGAGGTAATGTATGCACCGATACAGGGCAGCAGACGGCTTGCGGAAATAGCGCAGGAAAGCATGGTCAATATGCTCGATCCCGAAAACAGGCGGGTCGCACGCCCCGCGCCGAAGGAGCTTCTGCTCACGGCCAGCGTTGAGTGTCCCGCAATACTTGCCGAATGCGGCTTTATGTCCAATCCCGACGAGGTAAAGCGCCTTATAAGCGATGAATATCAGCTAAAGATCGCGGCTGCGCTCGTCGGTTCATACATACGGTTTTCCTGTGAAACGGAGAACATTCAAGGGTGAAATGAGGATCAAATATGAAACAAAAGACGGTTTTCTGCTGCTCGGAGTGCGGAAATGAAACTGTAAAATGGAGCGGACGCTGCCTTGCCTGCGGAGCATGGGACAGCCTCGTTGAGGTCAAAGCCGATGTGAAGGGGAAGGGGAGCGCAAAAAGCACGCGCTCTGCTGCCTCAAAAAAACCGAAGCTTATATCCGAGCTTGATACGCAGTCCGAAATGCGCTTTTCGACCGGTATAGGCGAATTTGACAGGGTACTCGGCGGCGGCGCCGTAAGGGGCTCGCTCGTGCTTGTGGGCGGTGCGCCGGGAATAGGCAAATCGACCCTGCTTTTGCAGCTTTGCGGTCTCACCGAAGCAGGTCAGAAGATACTCTACGTCACGGGTGAGGAAAGTGAAAGGCAGCTCAAAATGCGTGCGCAGCGTCTCGGAGTTGACAAGGGCGAAATATACGTCCTTGCAGAAACGGGACTTGCGGAGGTGATGGAGAATATCGAGTCTCTTTCGCCCGATATTGTGATAATCGACTCCATTCAGACAATGTTTGATGCGGATATAAGCTCCGCTCCCGGCAGCGTAAGCCAGGTGCGCGAGTGCACGATGTCCATAATGCGCCTTACGAAGGAAAACGGATTTACGACCTTTGTCATAGGCCACATAAATAAAGAGGGGAGCATCGCGGGGCCGAAGGTGCTTGAGCATATGGTCGACTGTGTGCTTTACTTTGAGGGCGAGCGCAGCACCTCATTCAGAATACTCAGAGCGGGGAAGAACCGCTTTGGCTCAACGAATGAGATAGGCGTTTTTGAAATGAACGACAGGGGACTTAAGGAGCTCAAAAATCCCTCCGAGATACTGCTCTCGGGCCGTCCGCAAAATGCACCGGGAACCTGCGTGACCTGCGTTATCGAGGGTTCGCGTCCGATTTTGGCGGAGATTCAGGCTCTGATCGCGCCCACGGCATATAATTCGGGCAGGCGCAGCTCAAACGGCATTGATTATAACAGAGCAACGCTGCTGCTGGCTGTTTTGGAAAAGCGCGGCGGTATGTCGGTCTCGGGCTGCGATGCGTATATAAACGTGATCGGCGGCCTTGAGCTGGAGGAGCCCGCTGCCGATCTTGCAACGCTTCTCGCCATTGCAAGCAGCTTCAGAGACTTGCCGCTCGGCCGTGATTTGGCGGCCGTCGGCGAGGTCGGTCTTTCGGGCGAAATAAGAAGCGTAAATAACCTCAATTCGCGCCTTTCAGAGATAGCACGCTTGGGATTTAAGCGCTGCGTGATACCTGCGCATATAAAAGATGATATCAGAAAGCCCGACGGTCTTGAACTTATCTCGGTCAAGGACATCCGTGAGGCAATAAACGCAACGCTCGGCTGAAAAATGGAGAGATTTTTAGATATTCCGCACCTTCCGCAAGGTAAAGTGCGTAAAATAATACTCGGCGAAAAGTACAGAAAAGTACTTGAAAACGCGCTTTTAACGCATGATTTGCAGCCATTATGGTTAAAATGTAACGAGAATGTGGACGAACGGCTCTCGGGTCACTGCGACCTGATGGCTGCACATCTCGTCGGAAGGCACTTGGCTGTGCTTGAAGATAAAGCGGCGCAATGTGAACAAATTAACAATATTGAGCTGCTTAAAATAAAAGCTCCCGAGAAGCCTGATTATCCGTATGACGCGAAGCTCAATTTCTGCATAGTCGGCGACAAGCTAATATACAATCCCAAAACCGCTGACAAAGCGGCGGTGGCATGCTTAAATAAAGTGCCCGCAGCTTGCAAGCAAGGCTACACAAAATGCTCGGTATGCGTTGTAGATGAAAGCTCAATAATAACGGCCGATGCCGGCATTGCGCGGATTGCTGAAGAAATCGGAATCGACGTGCTGCTTGTTGACGAGAAAATCACGGCTCTGGATGGATTTGAACACGGCTTCATAGGCGGAGCATCATTTAAAATAAACAGAAACGAAATGACATTCACGGGAGTAATAAATGACGCAGCTCAGAAGCTGCGCATAGAGAGCTTCTTAAATGAACGCGGCATCAGTGCAGTCTATCTGACTGAGCGCACACTATTTGATATAGGCAGCGCAATACCGATAACTGAAGAAATATAGCGAGGATACGGCTTGCGGTCTATACGAGGTCTATCGGCCTCAATTAGGCTATTTAACCGTTTCCTCGCTGTTTTCACTCCCCTAAATTAAACAAAATCTTTATTTTGCTTAATTATTAGTCAATTTGCCAATGGACAGTTATGCCGATGCCCTGCTATAATTATATTGTAAGCTGATTAAAACGGAGTGTGAAATATGGATTACCGCAGCGAAGCGCCCGATATTATCAGGGGCTTTCTTATATATCACGAAACCATTAAGGGACATTCACCGAAGACCGTTGAGGAATACTATCTCGATCTGCAGACTTTTTTCAGGTATATGAAAATCGCCCGTGGTATTGTTCCGCGCTCGACCGAGCTGGACGATATAAGCATTAAGGATATTGACCTTGATTTTGTAAAGAGCATCACCGTTTCCGATGCCTATGAGTATCTGGCCTTTCTTTCCCGGGACCGCGTCAAAAATCAGCGCAGTCGTGAAACGGAATACGGCACGATGGCCTCCACTCGCGCTCGTAAGGTCTCTACCCTGCGCAGCTTTTATAAATACCTGACGGTCAAAGCCAAGCTCATTGACGTAAATCCGCTTCAGGATCTTGACGTTCCGAAAATTCCGAGCAAGCTCCCCCGCTATCTCACACTGACGGAGGCGCAGACCCTCCTTTCCTCTGTTGACGGGAAAAATAAAGAGCGTGATTACTGCATTTTGTGTATTTTTCTCAACTGCGGACTTCGTATCTCGGAAATCGTCGGACTGAACCTGTCGGATATTCGGGAGGATCACATACGAGTGTTCGGTAAAGGCAGCAAGGAGCGGATAATTTATATTAACGATGCCTGCGCTCAGGCGATAAATTCGTATCTTAACGTGCGCAAAAGCATCGCCGCCATTGACAGAAATGCGCTGTTTTTATCTAACCGCCGCACCAGAATGAGCCGTGAAGCAGTACACAGTATGGTCAAAAACTCGCTTAAAAGAGCAGGTTTAGATGCCGAAAAGTACTCATCTCACAAGCTTCGGCACACGGCGGCAACGCTTATGCTGCAAAACGGCGTCGATGTCAGGACGCTGCAGGAGCTGCTGGGGCATGAAAATCTTAATACGACGCAGATCTATACTCACGTTGACAATTCCGAGCTCAGGATCGCGGCAGAGGCAAATCCACTCTCCCACTTTGAGCCCGAGGATAAAAAATAACGGCCCGATCGGACCGTTATTTTTTATTCCGCATTTTCTTCTTTTTGAGTTTCGGAGCTCATACGCAGGGTGTTCAGCACGCCTATGATGGAAGCGGTAAAATCCGTGAGTATGATAAACCACAGCGTTGCGTTGCCGGTCAGCGCCAAAACTATCAAAACGAGCTTAATTATTGCCGTGAAAATGATATTTTCTCGTGATAAGCGCTTTAGCCTTCGCGCCGTAGTGTATGCAACGGGCAGACCGAACAGACCGATGCTGCTCATGAGCACATCCGCTCCGTCAAACGAATCGCCCACCATTGCGTCGATATCTGCGGCGGTGTGGGCTTCACGCTCCTGCGCGCTGACGTACATAAGGATATTGCCATCACCGTGCTGCGTCTTGCAGTCCTGAATAATATCGGCCTTTTCCGAGGGCTTACACTCGCAATGCAGTTCATCTATTCCGAGTGAGCGAGCGAGCTTTTCGCTTACCTCCTCCCCATCGTCCGATAGCATGATGCTTTTGACGCCGCCGATTTCGGCAAGGTCGGAAATAACGCTTTCGGCATAGGGATTGACGTTCTCCTTGAGCGTCAGGCTGCCTGCATAGCTGTGCTCTATCGCCATATAAAGAACATATCCGTTTTTCTGCTCACCCTCCGGTATGCTTATGCCGCGCGCCTCAAAAAGCTCCGCCGTTCCGAGCAGCAAATGCCTTCCGCCGCGGAGCACTGCCTCCATACCGCAGCCGTAAATATCCTGAAAGCTTGTGATGTAGTCCGAAACTATATCACCGCTGTAGGCGCTGACGATGGGTGCGGAGAACGTCTGCGAGGAGTTGCACGCAGCGTATGCCGCAAGCCTGAGAAAATCTTCATTATCCAGCACCGGAGAGTTAATGGAAACGAGCTTCGGATCGCCTTCCGTGAAAACTCCGTTTTTGTCATATGCGACCGCCGCCACAGAGCCTATGTCCTCAAGCGTTTTCGCATTTTTTATAAAGACGCCGTATTCGGCAGAGTGGCTCAAACCGGCAAGAGAATACAGCGGGAGCGCCGCAAGAGCAGACGCGGGCACCGCAGCCGCAATGAGCATACATCCGCGGCGGATGCTCATGACATAAGTCATATCCGTCAAAAACGGTACGGCAACGGCAAAGAGTATGCCGACAATGAGCGCCGCCTTTGAAAACAGGTCAAAATACGGCATACATTTGTCTTTTGTTGAGTTAAACGATGCAGCGGGGCTATTGAGTATACTTTTCAGGCGCGTGTGCTCTTCTCCGTAGGATTCGGGCACGGCGTTATACAGCCCAGATCGTGTTTTCTTGACGGCGAAGGTCAAAAATGCCGATGAAAGCTGGTAGACCGCGAGCATTACGACAGATTCGATATAGCATCCCGCGCAAAACGACGCAATGGCGCAGATGACGATAAGGCACTGGCTGCTGAAATAGTTCTTTTTTCTCAGCGCGTTATCTATCGCGGCAAAAATAAGATCAAAGCCGGAGATGAGCGCTGCAAGAATAAGTATCAGCACCGCAACGAAGGGTGCTGCGCCGGCAGTATATGCAAGCACGAGCAGTAGCGCGGATACTATCGCCCTTGACAGCGCGAAAACATCCGGCTTGATACCCTTACTGCGCTTTTTCGGTGAAGATTTTTTTGCCACAACAGCACCTCCCTGCTAAGCCGATCGTATTTTACCGATTATATCAAGCCTTGCCGTCGCAGCCGAGAACATCGACTATCTTGTGCGCGACCATGTCCTTGATGGCGGCACGGGCGGGCTTGAGATACTGTCTCGGATCGAAATGATCGGGATGATCGTTGAAATACTTGCGGATTGTAGCGGTCATTGCAAGGCGAAGATCGGAGTCGATGTTTATTTTGCACACAGCCATGGAGGCTGCCTTGCGGAGCTGATCCTCGGGAACGCCGATCGCGCCGGGCATATTGCCGCCGTTTTCATTTATGAGCTTAACAAACTCCTGAGGCACGGAGGAAGAGCCGTGCAGGACTATCGGGAAACCGGGCAGACGGCGCTCTACATCCTCGAGAATATCGAAGCGAAGCTGAGGCTTGGTGCCGGGCTTGAACTTATATGCGCCGTGAGAGGTGCCGATGGCGATCGCAAGAGAGTCGCAGCCTGTGCGCTCGACGAATTCCTGAACGTCCTCGGGACGGGTGTAGGACGAATCCTCCGCCTTGACCTTGACCTCATCCTCAATGCCGGCGAGCGTGCCGAGCTCGGCCTCGACAACAACGCCGTGATCGTGAGCATACTCGACTACTCTGCGGGTCAGTTCGATGTTCTCCTCAAGGGACTTGGAGGAGGCATCGATCATAACGGAGGTAAAGCCACCGTCTATGCAGGATTTGCAAAGCTCAAAGCTGTCGCCGTGGTCAAGATGCAGCGCGATGGGAAGTCCGGTCTCTTCGACTGCCGCTTCAACGAGCTTCATAAGATAGGTATGGTTTGCGTATGCGCGTGCGCCCTTGGATACCTGAAGGATGAGCGGAGCGTTAAGATCCGCCGCCGCCTCGGTTATACCCTGAACGATCTCCATATTGTTAACGTTGAACGCGCCGATGGCGTAGCCGCCCTTGTAGGCTTTTTCAAACATTTCGGTTGTTGTTACGAGTGGCATAATAGATCCTCCTAAAAGAAAATAGTTAAAATGCACAATTTTTTTCAAAATCATATTTATTATAAACCTAAAAGATGTTATAATCAATAATCATTACATAAATGGAGGCGTAGTTTTGAATAAAATTTTTGATGAGCCGCTTATCGGCGCCTGTATTTTCGGTCAGTCCGGAGGCCCCACGGCAGTTATTAACGCAAGCGCATACGGTGTTATCAGAACGGCACTCGACTGCGATGCGATTACAAAGGTCTATGGTGCTGCATACGGCATCAAGGGTGTCCTTGAGGATGAGCTCTATGATATGGGCGAAGAGGAAGACTATGAGCTCAAGCTCCTGCTCAATACGCCGTCTTCCGAGCTCGGCTCATGCAGATACAAGATGGCAGATCCCGACGTCGATGATACCGACTACAAGAGAGTCCTTGAGATATTCAAAAAATACGATGTAAGATACTTTTTCTATAACGGCGGCAACGACTCCATGGATACCTGCAATAAGATAAGCAGATATATGGAGAAAGTCGGCTATGAATGCCGTGTTATCGGTGTTCCCAAGACGATAGACAACGATCTTTTCGGCACTGACCACTGCCCCGGCTACGGCAGCGCTGCTAAGTTTATCGCAACGACCTGCATGGAGATCGGCAAGGACACCGATGTTTACAATACCGATATGGTTACCGTCGTTGAGATAATGGGCCGTCATGCGGGCTGGCTCACGGCGAGCGCCGCTCTTGCGACCGAATACGGTAACGGCTGCGGGCCCGACCTCATTTATCTCCCCGAGATCGATTTTGATCTTGACCAGTTCACCGAGGATGTTACCAAGATAATGAAGCAAAAGCGCAACGTGCTTGTTGCCGTTTCCGAGGGCCTTCACTATGCCGACGGTTCCTTCGTTTCCGAGGCAGAGGTCTCCGGCACCGACGGCTTCGGTCATGCGCAGCTCGGCGGTCTTGCCGTTAAGCTCGCAAACTATCTTAAGGAGCGACTCGGCCTAAAGAAGGTTCGCGGTATTGAGCTCAGCCTTTTGCAGCGCAGCGCGGCACACATCGCATCTTTGGTTGACGTTGAGGAAGCTGAAGCCGTCGGCAGAGCTGCTGTTGAGGCGGCTGTTAACGGTGCTACGGGTCAGATGGTCGCCCTTGAGCGCGATGACAGCACGGGTCTTTATTCCTGCAAGCCCACTCTCCTTTCGCTCAACAGCGTTGCAAACTATGAGAAAAAGGTGCCCGTCAATTGGATAACCAAGGATGGAAACTACGTTACGAACGAATTTATAAACTATGTTCTCCCCCTCATTCAGGGTGAGCCGAAAATCCCGCGCAGCAATGCCCTGCCCCGCTACGCCCGCCTCAAGAAGGTCAAGGCAAAGGCAGAAGTTGAGGCTCCTGTCTGCGAATAAGCATAATATAATAGCAGCCTGTAGTTTGACGAATATGCCAAACCGCAGACTGCTATTTTTATAAAAAGAAGTGTTATTTGTGGCATTAGCACATAAAGAACGCGTTAAGGATACATAGTTCTATGGAAAATCTCATTTCAATATGGTAATATAAATATCATTTTTAAGGAGGAATAGTGATGCAGAAAAAACGCAAGATCAATCTTGCCGGTTGGATAATAATATGTATGTTTGCCGGCATACTCGTCGGGCTGCTGTTTCTTATGGTGGCGCCGAAAAGTACATTCACGAGCGAATACCTCAAGCCTATAGGAACGATATACATAAACCTGCTCAAATTCATGGTCGTTCCCGTTGTCCTGTTTTCCATAACGGACGGCGTTGTATCCCTCAATGACCTCAAGCGCGTCGGAAGTGTTGGTTTGAGGACCTTCATTTACTATATATGCACGACTGCGATCGCCGTTGTTATCGGTCTTGCAGTCGTAAACTGCTTCAAGGGTCTGTTCCCCGTTCTGGATTCCGCAGTCCGCGATTCGCTTGAATATACGGCAACTGATGCACCCAAGGTCATGGATGTCATAGTCGGAATCTTCCCCGACAACCTCTTTAAGCCCCTTGTCGAGGCAAATATGCTGCCTGTAATATGTATTGCGATATTCTTCGGCGCAGGCATTCTTGCCGCAGGCGATAAGGGCAAGAAGATTGGCGAGCTGATCAATTGCATGAACGATGTCACCATGAAAATACTCATGATGGTCATTAAGCTCACCCCCATCGGCGTTTTCTGCCTTATGGCGGATGTCGTAGCCGTCAACGGTCCGAAAATCGTGGGCTCGCTCGCACTCGTTGTAGGTGTTGCCTATATCGGCTATATTCTGCACATTGTTATCGTTTACGGGTGCAGCATCAAGTTCCTGTCCGGCATGAGCCCGGTGAAGTTCTTCAAGGGACTCGCACCTGCTATGCTCACAGCGTTTACCACCACCTCGTCTAACGCTACCCTGCCCATAAATATCGAATGCTGCAACGATATGGGTGCAGAGCCGGAGATAAGCTCTTTTGTTCTCCCGCTCGGTGCAACGATAAACATGGACGGCACGGCTATATATCAGGCTGTGTGCGCGGTGTTTATCGCCTGCTGCTACGGCATTGACCTGACCCTCGGTCAGATGGCAATGATCGTTCTCACGGCAACTCTCGCATCCATCGGTACTGCGGGCGTTTCCGGTGCGGGAATGATAATGCTGTCGATGGTGCTTATGTCCGTCGGACTTCCTGTTGAGGGTATTGCGATTATTGCCGGTGTCGATAAGCTCTTCGACATGGGCCGCACGACGCTCAATATTACCGGCGACGCTACCGCAGCAATGTGGGTGTCCAAGGTCGAGCGCAAAAAGCAGGCTGCAAACGCAGCGCGTTAATTATAAATATGACCGGCACGGTGTAAGCACTGTGCCGGTTTTTTCATGCTGATATTACTTATCAAACGCGGGATTTACCGCATAAAAGTTCTTTGAATCGAGCTTCTCCGTGGCAATTCTGAGTCCCTCGCCGAAACGCTGATAATGAACTACCTCGCGCTCGCGCAGGAATTTAATGACGTTATTAACGTCCGGATCGTCCGATAGGCGCAGAATATTGTCATAAGTCGTGCGTGCCTTCTGCTCGGCCGCCATGTTTTCGCTCAAATCGGTTATTACATCGCCGCATACCTGCATGGTCGCCGCAGTCCACGGTGTTCCCGAAGCAAACTGCGGAAATACCCCCGCGGTGTGGTCGACAAAGTATGCGTCAAAGCCCGACTTCTTGATTTCATCCATCGTCATGCTGCGCGTGAGCTGATGCACTATGGATGCTACCATCTCAAGGTGGCCGAGCTCCTCCGTGCCTATATCGGTAAGAAGTCCCTTCAGCTCTGGATACGGCATACTGTAGCGCTGACTAAGGTATCTGAGCGAGGCTCCGAGCTCACCGTCGGGACCGCCGTACTGACTTATTATAAATTTTGCAAGCGCGGGATTGGGATTTGCTATCTTTACGGGATATTGCAGCTTTTTCTGATATATAAACATAATCAGCCCTCCGATTTTCCGCAGTAATCCCACGGCCAGGGATTTTTAAGCCAAGTGTAGCTGTGCGCATTGATAAGATCCGCATCCGTGAGCGGGCCGTAGAGCTTAACATACTTTTCCTTTGCCGTCTTTGCGAGTGACAGCACGTTTTTATATAAACTGAAGGCCTCCTCGTCGCCGCAATGCGTGTCGAGATACAGTGCAAGCTCATGCGCAGCGAAATCAAGAGCCATGACCTCCCCGAGCGGAGTGCCGCTCAGTTCACCGGTGTTTATCATATTCATAAACGGCAGATCAAGACCGGGGAAAAGTGTTCCCCTGCGCAGAGCCTCGGCGCTGTTATACGCAGGCTTTGCCGAGCTCTGCATCGGAACATATGCCATCGCAAGCGGTGCGCTCTCAGGCAGGCTGCCGTTTTTATAACTGCTAATTTCGTCCATTGGTGCAGTCCTCCTTTACGCTCTCATTATATGAAAGGGGCTGCACAGGCGTTAAAAGAATATCCCCGAACCGATCGGTTCGGGGATAAGTTTATTTTATCATCTCGTTAAACTGCTCTTCGTTTATGACGGTGATGCCGAGGTCGTTGGCTTTTTTTAGCTTGCTGCCGGCATTTTCGCCAGCAAGAACATAGGCGGTTTTCTTGGAAACAGAGCCCGAAGCCTTGCCTCCGAAGCTCTCGATTATAGCTGCCGCCTCATCTCGCTTATAGCCGCTCAACTCGCCTGTCAGAACGAACGTCATTCCGGCAAAGCGCGTATCCTTAACGGTCTCGGTGCTTTCGAACGAAACACCCGCCTCGCGCAGGAGCTTTATCTGATGCTGAGACTGCGGGAGCGAAAACCACTCGGTTATGAAATCTGCCGTTATCTCGCCGATATCGGGAACGTTTGTCAGCTCCTCATTAGAAGCCGCCATGAGCTTATCGAGCGTGCCGAAGTGCGCGGAAAGCGTTTTTGCGGCCTTTTGCCCCACCTGACGGATGCCGAAAGCGCACAGAAGTCGGGAAAGACCTGCGCTCTTGCTTTTTTCAATGGCGTTAATAAGATTCTCTGCCGACTTCTGCCCCATTCTGTCGAGAACGGCAACAGACTGAGCATCAAGTGAGTAGAGCTCTGCGGGACTGCTCACGAGCCCGCTCGCTATCAGCGACTGACAGACCGAAATGCCGAGACCTTCGATGTCCATCGCCTCGCGCGAAGCAAAATGTGCAAGATTGCGAAGGCGCTGCGCGGGACATTCGGGGCTTGTGCATCTGAGTGCAACGCCGTCGGGATCACGCATGACAGGTGCGCCGCATTCGGGGCAAAATTCAGGCATTTTGTACGCGACCGCATCCGCAGGGCGCTTAGCCTTATTTACCGACAGCACCTCGGGTATTATCTCGCCCGCCTTTTGAACGAGCACGGTATCGCCTATGCGGATATCGAGACGGTCAATATTATCCTGATTATGCAAGGTCGCATTGCTGACCGTCGTACCTGCAAGGCGCACGGGTTCAATAACTGCCTTTGGGGTCAGAACGCCTGTGCGGCCTACCTGAACGACAATGTCTATTACCCTGCTCTCCTTCTTCTCGGGAGGGTATTTATACGCAACAGCCCAGCGCGGGAATTTAGCCGTGCTGCCAAGCTCGCTGCGCTGCTTGAGGGAGTTGATTTTAATAACTGCGCCGTCTATGTCATAGGCAAAATCGCCGCGCGACTGCCCTATCTCGTCAATGCGCCCACAACACTCGCTTATGCTTGAGCACAGCTTATACGGAACGACCGGAAAACCCATGCTCTTCATTGCATCGAGCGTTTCGGAGTGTGTTGTGTAGGGCTCACCGTCGGAATACTGCATATTAAAGCAGACGATATCGAGCTTTCTTGACGCCGCTACCTTGGGGTCAAGCTGGCGTATCGAGCCCGCCGCCGCGTTTCTCGGATTTGCAAGCAGCGCCTCGCCTTTTATTTCCCTTTCCGCGTTAAGCTCGTTAAAAACGGCTTTTGACATATACACCTCGCCGCGAACTATAAGATGCTCCGGCGCATTTATAAGATGCATCGGCAGACTGCGCACGGTGCGGAGGTTTTCCGTAACATCCTCGCCCACGAGCCCGTCGCCGCGTGTGGCGCCGCGGACGAAATAGCCGTTTTCGTATTCAAGAGACATGGAAAGACCGTCGATTTTCGGCTCAACGCAGAATACGCGGCTTGAGCCGAGTGCCTGATCCATACGCTCGCCGAATGCCGCAAGCTCGTCAAAGGAAAATACGTCGCTCAGACTTTCAAGCGGCACCTGATGCTGCACGGGCGTGAACTGAGAAAGCGCCTTTCCGCCGACTCTCTGCGTCGGCGAGGTCGGCGTTACAAGCTCAGGGTGCTCTTCCTCGAGCTTTATGAGCCGAACCATGAGCATATCATAGTCATAATCGGAGATAACAGGCGCGTCATCGACGTAATATAGCTTGTTATGATATTCGATCTCTTTTCTGAGCTGTTCTATCTGTTCTTTTGCATCCATGCTTATTTCTCCATATTCAGATATGTGTTGGGTACCTTGCCTACTATAACGGTGTCGGCAACGATGACCTCCGTGACCGTTGCGGCGCTTTCGGTGCCCCAGGGAACAAGTATGTCAATATTTATCGTGACCTCAAGGACGAGCTGGTATTTCGTCTGATTTATCCCGCAGGAAACGACCTCGTTGCGAAAATCGACCTTAGACGAGGTGAGCATTATTATCTCAACATCGATATCCGGTCCTTTATTGAGCAGAAGATTTATCCCGCTCAGGTTGCCCAGCGGTATTTTCACGGTAAGGATACCGTTGTCGGTCGATTCGATAACCCGCTCAAGTATCTGCGCGGAAAGTGTGTTTATGTGCAGCATATTGCTCTTAATTGCGGTGACGCTCCCATCGGAGCCCTTTTCAAGATCGACAAAATAGTCAAACCCGTACGACCCTGAGCCTATGACCTCGTTAACGGACTTGTTAACGGCTTTTGTAACTATATCCGTAGCGTCAGACACCGCGATTTTGGTTGAAAGATCGCTTAAAAACCAACTTACCGCAGCTAAAAGCGCAATTATGAGCGGAATAAGCAGCACTCCGCTGAGAGCCCTGCCCTTGCGACGACCCATATCTGCACTGCGGACGTATTTAGGCCGCAAACGCCGGTGATAATACATGAGACCACCCCATGTATTATATGCATGATTCAGCCGAGCATTTCGTTAACAGCCATCATAACTCCGAGCTTGCCGGATTCGTAGGTTATGCCGCCCTGAACGTAGAGCGTGTACGGCTCGCGCATGGGACCGTCGGCGGAAAGCTCGATGGAAGCGCCTTGCACGAACGCGCCGGCAGCCATGATAACGGGGACGTTGTATCCGGGCATCTGCCAGGGCTCGGGCGTGACGTAAGAATCAACGGGCGCACCTGCCTGAATTCCGCGGCAGAATTTCTTCATGTTTTCCGGATTTTTGAGCGTGACCATCTGAATGATGTCGTTTCTTGCCTCCTCCGGAGAGGGAGACGACTCAAAGCCTATCTTTTTCATCATTGCGGCGCAGAAGGTGACGGTCTTGATGGCCTGTGCAACTATGTGCGGCGCCATGAAAAAGCCTTGGAACATCAGCCTGTTGTTGCCGAGAGTCGCACCGCATTCACCGCCGATGCCGGGTGTGGTAAGGCGCATTGCGGCATTCTCGACGAGTTCCTTTTTGCCGACTATATATCCACCTGTCGGAGCGAGACCGCCGCCGGGGTTTTTTATGAGAGAGCCTGCCATGAGGTCAACGCCGTACTCCGTGGGCTCGTGCTCGCCTGTGAATTCACCGTAGCAGTTATCGACCATGACGTTTACATGGGGAGCAACGGATTTGACGGCTCGGCAGATCTCCCCAACCTCCTCTGCGGAGAGCGCCTTGCGGTTTTCATAGCCGCGTGAGCGCTGTATAAGCACTGCCGTAACGCTCGGGTCGACTGCGGCAAGCTTAATCGCTTCGATATCGGGCTCGCCGTCCTTGAGATCGACCTGCTTGTAGTTTATGCCGTAGAATTTAAGCGAGCCGTGGCAATCACCCTCGATGCCGATCGCGTTTCTGAGGGTGTCATACGGAAGCCCGGTTACGGAAAGAAGCGTGTCGCCGGGCTTGAGGAGCGCAAAAAGCGCGGCCGAGAGCGCGTGAGTGCCGTTTACAAAGCCGATGCGAACGAGCGCGGCTTCGGTTTTGAAGACCTGTGCATAGACATTATCGAGCACTTCCCTGCCAATATCGTCATAGCCGTATCCGCTCGTGCCGGCAAAGCATGAGTCTGAAACCTTGTTATCCTGAAAAGCCGCCATGACCTTGTGGGTGTTTGCCATGGCAATGCGGTCAATTCTCTTAAACTGCTCGCTCAGCTCGGCTTCCGCCTGAGCTGCGAGCTCAAAAACCTCGGGGCGAATATCATTAACGTTCATTTGGTAACTCCATAACTATTTCTTTAAAGTATTTTCCACGCTGCATAAAGTTTTTAAATTTATCGAAAGCGGCGCACGCGGGCGACAGCAGCACAATATCGCCTTCCTCGGCAGCCTTTGCCGCAGCAAGAACGGTCTCGCGGAAATCGTCTATCTTGAATATCGGCAGCGAGCCGTCGTAATATTTTGATGAGGTGACGGCCGAATAGATTTTTTCGGTCGTGGCGCCGGTCAGATACAATGCCTTTGCGTATTTGCATATCTCGTCGCCCAGCCCATCAAACGGAAGGTGCTTGTCATAGCCGCCGGCAATAAGAATTGGCTTTGTTTTGAGCGCGTGCAGTCCCGCTGCTGTGCGGGTCGGGCTTGTGCCGATAGAGTCGTTTATAAACGTCACTCCGTTTAAAACACGCACCTGCTCAAGTCTGTGCTCAACGCCGTTAAAGGTCTTTGCGGTCTGTACGCAGACTTCGTTGCTGACATAGCCGTCCGTTGCTGCAAATGCGGCCATGTAGTTTTCGAGATTGTGTACGCCGGGGAGCTTAATTTCATCGGCTCTCATTATTTCGCTTGCCTCGCCGTCATGCACGCGATAAATAACGCCGTCTGTGCAGAAAACGCCGTTTTGCGGCTTTGAAACGCGGCTGAAATACGATATGTGCGACAGAGCCTTTCCGGAATAATACTCCGAAAACTCGTTCTCGTGGTTCAAAACGAGGCGGTCAGACTTATCCTGCATGGCAAAAACAGAGCTTTTCGCGTCAATATAGTCCTGATAATCCTTGTGCTTATCAAGATGATTGGGCGAAACGTTGGTAATAACGGCAACGTCTGGCTTGCACTTCATGCTGTGAAGCTGGAATGAACTCAGCTCAAGAACGACCATATCGCCGGGCTTCATGCCGTCAACGTCACACAGCAGAGGTGTGCCGATATTACCGCCCAGATGTACGGTATAGCCCTGAGCCTTCAAAAGCTCGGAGATTATAGTCGTCGTGGTGGTCTTGCCGTCGCTGCCGGTAACGGCAAAAATTTTGCACGGGCACAGCGACATGAAAAGCTCCATCTCGGAGGTGAGCTGTGCGCCGCGCTTTACGGCAGCCTCAAGATGCTCATCAAAAGGCATAAGACCCGGGGTGCGGAATATGAGGTCAAAGTCGAGCCTATCGAGATAGCTTTCTCCGAGCATAAATTTCGCTCCGAGCGCCGACAGGGCCGCATAATCATCCACGAGCTCTTCGGCTGTTCTCTTATCGCACGCCGTGACATTGCAGCCGTCCGACAGCAAGCGCTTTATAAGCGGGGTGTTGCTCACTCCGATGCCGATAACGCAGATGCGTTTGTCCTTAACGGAGCTTATATATTCATTCAAAGTCATAGTTTTTCCTCCATATCTTATTTATTATAAGGCCTACCGAGCCCAAAAACAAGGAAATTTTCTGTTGACTTGACCGCAATATTAGATTAAAATACAATATCGAGTGAGCCGAACGACCGCGGGCACATTTCGAAAGGAAGTGCGTGAGGAAAGTCCGGGCTCCATAGGGCAAGGATA
>CEAB01015427.1_pt1 | contig 30688 bp, 45 predicted proteins | sample 557651 | NCBI WGS metagenome assembly CEAB01 (sample SAMEA3182046, study PRJEB8094) | gut metagenome | biome: human; feature: gut; material: Stool; isolation source: human stools | place: Canada | collected 2011-11-15
GATATGATTGATTTTTACCTGATTTCCATTGTGAGAAAGTACTTTTATCTAAGCCTAAATAATCTGTAAGTTGTTTTTGCGTGATTTTTTTATAGTTCATCAAATCACAAATCTTGTCTATAATTGACATAATATCAACCTCACTTTTGTATAAAATGACAAAGTTGAGAAAATATCAAACAAAACCATTGACAATTGAGGAAATATCAACTATACTAATCTTAGTTGATACAAACTCAACAATAAAAGGTGACAGCGTTGATAGAGTCGGTGGTTTATAATATTTAAACTTTGTTTTCTATATAGTATCATATTTCATCAACTTTGTCAACCCAATTTTATTATGATTGTAGGAGGTGACAAATTATGTTTGATGATTTTAAGCAAAAAGTCAAAATGATTGCGAAATCAAAGTGCTTAACGTATGCTCAAATAGCTGAGAAATCAGGTGTAAAGGAAAGTACAATAAAAGCATTTATGTGCGGCGCAACTGACAGCAGGCGTGTTGCTGAGAAAATAGCAGATGTCTTAGAAGTGAAAATTGTTTATTGCAATGGTGATTATAGTATCACCACTGAGAAAGGACAGATGACTAATGAATGAACTAATCAAAATCAGCTATGAAAATGCTGAACGCCCAACAGTATCGGGCAGGGAACTACACGAGGCACTTGAAGTCAAGACCGCTTATAAAGACTGGTTTCCAAGAATGTGTGAATACGGATTTACGGAGGGTGAGGATTTCAACCCGCTCAAAAATGAGCAGGTTCGTACTGAGGGAAACAGGCAGGTAAGTCGTGAACTTACCGACCACCAACTTACAATCCCAATGGCAAAGGAGATCTGTATGTTGCAGAGAAGTGAAAAAGGAAAGCAGTTCCGCCAGTACTTCATAAGAGTTGAAGAAGCGTGGAACAGTCCTGAAATGATTATGAAAAGGGCTTTGGAAATTGCTAACGAAAAGGTGAAAGCTCTGCAAGTAAGTGTTTCACAGCTTACTGTTGATAAACAGATAATGCAACCGAAAGCTGATTACTTTGACGAACTCGTGGACAGAAATCTGTTGACGGGAATAAGAGAAACAGCTAAGGAACTTAAAGTCAAGCAAAATACTTTTGTGAATTTCCTGCTTGATAAAAAGTATCTTTACAGAGATAAAAAGGGCAAGCTTATGCCATATGCAAAGCCTATGGAGAACGGCTTGTTTGAAGTCAAGGAGTTTTCTAATGAGAAAACAGGTTTTTCAAGCACGCAGGTGTTTATTACGCCTAAAGGAAAAGAAACGTTCAGGCTGTTATTGCTTTAATATAATAAATGATTTAAAGGAGGTACAAAGGTATGAAACTGTACAAGGTAACAACGGCAGACCAGTTTCATGATAAAAGGGTGTTCACAGTAGCTGCAAAGAGTCAGTACGAGGCTTTTAAAAAGGCAAGTGTTAGCCCTCGTGAAACTGTCTTGACAATCGAGGAGGTGAACTAAATGAGATCACCTGACATTGAAATGGCGGTGTGGCTGTACTATAAAAAGCCCGAAATAACCAATGCGGATATCAAGAAGCTGTTCGGCACAGGCGAAACAAGGACCATAGCCCTTAAAAAGCCTGTTCTTGCAGAAATGGCAAAGCGTGGCGTGAAGTCATGGCTGCCACACTCGGTCAATACCGAGATAGCCTACGAGGTGTGGGGCATTGATATCGACAACTTTGAGAAAAGGCTTAAAAAGCTCCGCACGCTTTACGGAAAGGACGTGAGAAAATGAACGATCTGATAGCAACATTGGAGATCATCAGATATGCGTCAGCCATAGCGCTGTGCGTGGCACTGTTTGCACTGGCGATCTATGGGCTGTATCGAAACGTTAAAGAAACCGCAGAAACAGCCGTCAAAGAGGAGCTGGAGCGTGCAGTGAGAGAAGCAGGCAGACCTGTGGTCAAGGTCGAGATACAGACGAAAGGAAAGTGGTAATGAATATTGTAGGAATACTGCTAATAACAATAGCTGTGCTTGCAGGGATAGATGTAGTGATGTATATTGTGCTTGCGGCGGCGGATAGGCACTGGGAGAAACGGTTTGAGAACGAGGAGGATAAGAACAATGAAAGTTCTGATAGCTTGTGAAGAATCACAAGAGGTCTGCAAGGCATTTCGTGCAAAAGGGCACGAAGCATATAGCTGCGACATTCAGATGTGTTCAGGTGGTCACCCTGAATGGCATATATGCAATGATGTTTTGGATATTATCAATGGCAATACCGATTTCTTCACCTGTGATGGCAAGCAGCATACCGTTGAAACATGGGATATGATTATCGCACACCCACCATGTACATACCTGACCAACGTGGCTACACGCCACTATAGTTTGAAATGCACGCCTGCCGAAAAGGTGGTCGAGCGTATGAAACACCGTGAAGAATCAATAGTATTTTTTATGCAGATAGTGTCGGCGAACGCACCGAAAATTGCAGTGGAAAACCCTATAGGACGTATGAATACTGTGTTCAGAAAGGCAGATCAAATAATTCACCCATATATGTTTTCAAACGGACCGGAAGACTCGGAACAGTTTGTTACAAAGGCGACGTGTTTATGGCTAAAGGGGCTGCCTGTCCTACGGCCAACATATACAGGGGACAAGCCTGATAATGGCAAGCTGTTTGGACGATATTCTAATGGTAAATCACGCACATGGGAAGAAACACGTCATTCTGGCAAAGATCGTGCTAAGGTAAGGAGCAAAACGTTTAAAGGTATTGCTTTTGCAATGGCTGAACAATGGGGAAAGATTGAGGAGGACGAAAACGATGATAGTGATGAGAGAGGTATTTAAAAGGGACAAGCCCCTTGACAACGGCAGTGGAGCGGTAAGCCTTTGTGTGTTCCATTCAAATGTCAAGTCTGACGAGTGCGGTGCGCTGACAGTAACGCCCACGAAAGACTACTGCCGCAGATGTGCATTCTACAAGACCCGTGAGGACTTCGACAGAGGTCTTGGCAATGCCGCAAGGTCGCTGAGGGATAAGGGGCTTGAGCCTGTGAAGAAAATGGACTATGACGGCAAGCAGTATATGAGCGTAAAACCTATTGAAAGGGAGGATAAAGATGATAACGAAAGAGGAGTTTGAAAAGGCGGTGGAGTGCTGTGCTGGTGACACCACAGATTGCGATGACTGTCCGCTTTGTGCCAGCGATAAGCACCGTATGTGCAGTGCATATCTTGCGGAGTGCATAAAAAACGAGCCTGCACTGTCTGCCAACAGTACAAGCTCGGAGGTATCAGATGATACCTGTTCAATATTACAGTTTGATGATAGCACAAAAGAGAGGATTTGTCAAGAGGCAGAAAAGGCTTACAAGGCTTGCGAACTGATACTGGAAATTTACGAACGTATGGACGATAGCGAGCAGAAAGCCTTCGATCTGGGGCAGTCATATCGGGCAATGGTTGAGATGAAAGAGGAGCTTACGAGGATAGGAAACGGCGGTGACGGCAAATGAAAGGCTTGCCGACACGTTGTATAGATCCTGTCATGAAGCGCTGTCAGGAATGTACTTGGGGATATTGTGAATATAGCGATGACGTGGAATGCTATGCCGACCTAGCAGGCTGTTGTTTTGAAAGTGGCTGTACGTTGGGTTTTGATAAGGGCAGACCTGAGGACGAACCGACAGATGAGGAACTGCAAGAGTTTGAAAAGGAGTTTGAAACCATCGAAAGGAGAATGAAAAAATGTCAGTAAAAATAAATTCACTTGAATTTGAGAACGTAAAGAAGATAAAAGCCGTACAGCTTGAGCCTGCAAAGAATGGGCTTACTGTTATCGGCGGCAAGAACAGGCAGGGCAAGACCTCTGTGCTTGACGCTATCGCTTGGGCACTTGGAGGAGATAAATACAAGCCGTCCTCTCCTCAGCGTGAGGGGTCTGTTGTCGAGCCGCATTTGAAGATCACCCTCGATAATGGTATCGTGGTGGAGCGTTCGGGCAAGAACAGTTCCCTCAAAGTCACCGACAGCACAGGCAAGAAAGGCGGTCAGCAGCTTTTGAACAGCTTTGTTGAGCAGTTCGCACTCGACCTGCCTAAGTTCATCAATCAGTCAAGCAAGGAAAAAGCAGCAACTCTGCTGAAAATAATCGGCGTGGGCGATACCCTCTATCAGCTTGAGCATAAGGAACATACGCTCTATGACCAGCGTACCGCTATCGGCAGGATAGCTGACCAGAAGTCTAAGTTTGCAAAGGAAATGCCTGTGTATGCAAACGTCCCTGCCGAGCCTGTGTCAGCCTCAGAGCTTATCAGACAGCAGCAGGATATACTTGCTCGCAACGGCGAAAATCAGCGTAAACGTGACCAGAAAGAATACTACGAAAAGCAGTTGGAGCTTGCCAAGTCTGCCTATGAGCGTGCAAAAGCAAGCTATGAAGCGGCAGTGAACAATTACAAGCTTGCAAGCCTTGACGCAGAAAACCTCTTGGACGAAAGCACAGCGGAGCTTGAAAAGAATATCTCGGATATCGAGGAGCTGAACAAGAAGATAAGAGCAAACCTTGACAGGGAGAAAGCTGAGATAGACGCTGAGGACTACCGCTCACAGTATACATATCTCACTGAGCAGATAGAGGGCGTAAGACAGGCTAAAACTGACCTGCTCAAAAATGCCGACCTGCCTCTTGAGGGGCTTTCCGTTGAGGACGGAGAACTGCTGTATAACGGGCATAAGTGGGATAGTATAAGCGGTGCTGAACAGCTTATCGTCGCTACATCTATCGTGAGAAAGCTCAACCCTGACTGCGGTTTTGTTCTGCTGGACAAGCTTGAACAAATGGATACTGATACCCTTAATGACTTCGGCAAGTGGCTCGAAGCACAGGGCTTGCAGGCAATAGCCACAAGAGTTTCCACAGGTGACGAGTGCAGTATCATAATCGAGGACGGCAGGTCAATGGATAACGATAAGGACGAAAAATCAGAAACAAAAACTTGGAAAGCAGGTGCATTTTAATGTATGAGATAACATCAGGAGTTGTAAGCTCCGCACAGAAAGTCGTGATATATGGTCCTGAGGGCATAGGCAAATCCACCTTTGCGGCTCAGTTTCCCGACCCTGTATTTATTGATACAGAGGGCAGTACAAAGAAGCTGAACATCAGGCGTTTCCCTAAGCCGTCAAGCTGGGAAATGCTCAAAAACGAGGTAAAAGAAGCTATGAACGGCAGGCTCTGCAAGACCCTTGTCATTGATACATTTGATTGGGCTGAACAGCTTTGCATTGAAGCTATCTGCTCGGCACATCAGAAGAAAGGCATTGAAGACTTCGGCTACGGCAACGGCTATGTCTACGAGAAAGAGGATATAGGCAAGTTTCTTAATCTCTTGCAGGAGGTAGTTGACAGCGGTATCAACGTTGTGCTTACGGCTCACGCTCAGATGAGAAAGTTTGAACAGCCTGACGAGCTGGGCGCTTATGACCGCTGGGAGCTGAAACTCGGCAAGAAAACTTCTTCTCAGATATCGCCTCTTGTGAAAGAATGGGCTGATATGGTGCTGTTTGCAAACTACAAAACATATGCAGTAGCTGTGGATAAGGACGGCAAGAAGTTCAAGGCTCAGGGCGGCGACCGTGTTATGTACACCACTCATCACCCTTGCTGGGACGCTAAAAACCGTGACGGACTTCCGTCTGAAATGCCTTTTGAGTATAGTGGTATAGCGCACCTGTTCGCTTTCAGTGGGCAACACACCAACAGTTTCGCTACAGTTGCTACCGCAGTAGCTGTTGAAGATACCATGAAAATTCAGAACGCACAGCCTGCACAGACAGAGCAGAAATCGGACGAGCCAAAAGCTAACGAGCCCCTTACAGATCTCAGCGGTTTTGAGGACGTTGCACCACCGCCTATCGTTATCCCTGAGGGCATACCGAAAGCACTTGCAGACCTTATGAGAGCCAACAATGTAAGCGAATCGGATATACGTCTTGTGGTATCTCAGAGAAACTATTTCCCTTATGATACCCCTATCACAAACTATCCTGACGACTTCGTGCAGGGCTGTCTGATAGGTGCTTGGGAGCAAATGCTGCCGCTTATCAAAGAAAATCAGAAAGTACCATTTTAAAAGGAGGACAAAACTATGGATAATTTTATGGAATACGGCTGGGAAGATGAGATAGTCAACGAGGGTGGGGACTTTGTCCTGCTCCCTGAGGGGGACTATGACTTCACAGTTGCAAAATATGAACGTGCAAGACACGAGGGGTCGGCAAAAGTGCCGCCCTGCAATATGGCAAAGGTCACATTCACCATATGGGGAGCAGAGGACAGCGTGGATATAACAGAGAACTTCTTCCTGTGCAACAAGTTTGAGTGGAAGCTCTCTGCTCTTTTCCTGGCTCTTGGCTTGAAAAAGCATGGTGAACCGCTGAAAATGAACTGGAACGCTATCACAGGCAAAAAGGGCAAGTGTCACGTCTACGTTGACAACTACAAGAACAAGGACGGCGAGGACAGACAGTCAAACAAGATAAAGAAGCTCTATGCCTATGACGAGAACGTGACTACCGTTCAGCCTGCTCAGACGCAGACACCACAGTATAGTCAGCCTGCTCAGACAGGGGGCTGGAAAGCCGGTGCGTTCTGATGATGAATTTAAGACCATATCAGAACGAGGCTAAGCTTGCAATACTGGAACAATGGTCTGAGGGAATAAACAAAGTCCTTGCAGTTCTGCCCACAGGAACGGGAAAGACAATACTTTTCTCGGCTGTTACGGAAGAATGTGTGCGGCAGGGTAAGCGTGTGCTTATCCTTGCCCACAGGGGCGAGCTGCTCGACCAGGCGGCGGACAAGCTTATGAAGTCAACAGGGCTTGGCTGTGCCACCGAGAAAGCAGAGCAAAGCTGTTTAGGCTCTTGGTATCGTGTGGTAGTAGGCTCAGTTCAGACCCTTATGCGTGAGAAAAGGCTCAGGGGCTTTTCGGAAGATTACTTTGGTACCATTATCATTGACGAGGCTCATCACGCTATCTCAGACAGCTATCAGAGAGTGCTTGACCATTTTCCAAAGGCTCAGGTACTTGGGGTGACGGCTACACCTGACAGGGGCGACATGAAGAACTTAGGCTCGGTATTTGACAGCCTTGCATATGAATACACCCTGCCGCAGGCTATCAAAGAGGGCTATCTCTCGCCTATCAAGGCTATCACTATACCGCTGAAGCTTGACCTTTCGGGAGTATCAACGCAGGCAGGAGATTTTAAGGCAAGCGATATCGACACGGCACTTGACCCTTATCTTTATCAGATAGCTGATGAAATGCTCAAATACTGCAAGGAACGCAAGACAGTTGTGTTCCTTCCGCTTGTCAAGACCTCTCAGAAGTTCCGTGATATCCTCATCAGCAAGGGCTTTAATGCCGCTGAGGTCAACGGAGAAAGCACAGACAGAGCGGAGATACTTGAGGCTTTCGACAAGGGCGAATATAACGTCCTTTGCAACTCAATGCTCCTCACAGAGGGCTGGGACTGTCCGTCAGTTGACTGCGTTATCGTGCTAAGACCAACAAAGGTGCGAGGGCTTTACTGTCAAATGGTAGGCAGAGGCACAAGGCTTTGCGAGGGAAAGAGCGAACTTTTACTGCTTGATTTTCTGTGGCATACAGAACGCCACGAGCTTTGCAGACCTGCACACCTTATCTGTCAGAACGAAGAGGTCGCAGAGAAAATGACCGAAAACCTTGCCAACGAGGCAGGCTGTGCGGTGGATATCGAGGAAGCTGAAAAGCAGGCAAGCGAGGACGTTGTGGCACAGCGAGAAGAAGCTCTTGCAAAGCAGCTCAAAGAAATGAAAACACGCAAGCGAAAGCTCGTTGACCCTTTGCAGTATGAGATGTCAATACAGGCTGAGGACTTGTCCTCTTACGTTCCTGCTTTTGGCTGGGAGTGCGCTCCTGCTACCGACAAGCAGAAAGCTAAGCTTGAAAAGCTGGGCATTTTCCCTGACGATATAGACAACGCAGGCAAGGCAAAGCTTATCCTTGACCGCCTTGAAAAGCGCCGCAATGCAGGACTTACCACGCCTAAGCAGATAAGGCTGTTAGAGAGCAAGGGCTTTGAACACGTTGGCTCTTGGAGCTTTGACAGCGCAAGCAAGATGATAGCCCGTATCTCTGCCAACGGCTGGAGAGTGCCGAGAGATATCGACCCGAAAACATACACACCTGAGAACTAAGGAGAAGTGAATGGATAACACAAATTTGCTTAAAATGCTTGAATACATAGACCTTGCAAGCTGTGATTATCAGGAATGGGTCAACGTTGGAATGGCTCTCAAGCACGAGGGCTATTCCGTGAACGATTGGGACAGTTGGTCAAGATCAGACAGCCGTTATCACAGCGGTGAGTGTGAACGCAAGTGGCAAAGCTTCAACGGCAATGCTCAGCCTGTGACCGCAGGTACTATCGTGCAAATGGCAAAGGAAAGAGGATACAGCCCCCGTGAGTTTCAGGCATACGATTGGGACGGCGAGATAGTCGCAGAAGAAAGCAGTCCCCTTGTAAACGGCGGTGAGGGCATACCGATCACCGAGCCTGCCCAATGGGATCCTGTCAAGGAGATAGTCACTTATCTTGAAACGCTCTTTGAGGCAGGAGAGAACGTGGGCTATGTTACTCAGTCGTGGGAAACAGAAAAGGACGGCAAGACCAAGTATCTGCCTACAAAGGGCTGTTGCGACCGCACGGCAGGGGAGCTTATCAAGCTGCTTGGCGAATGTAACGGCGACATAGGTGCGGTGTTCGGTGACTACAAGGAAGAGGCAGGGGCGTGGATACGTTTCAATCCTCTTGACGGCAAGGGTGTAAAGAACGAGAATGTAACAGACTACCGCTATGCCCTCGTTGAAAGCGACAGTATGCCAATAGAACAGCAGAACGCTGTAATGAGAGAGCTTGAACTTCCTATCGCTGTACTTGTATACAGCGGTGGAAAGAGCGTTCACGCTATCGTCAAGATAGACGCTCCCAACTATGATGAATACCGCAGGCGTGTTGATTTTCTTTACAAGGTCTGCAAGGAAAGCGGACTTGAGATAGACAAGCAAAACCGCAACCCCTCACGTCTTAGCCGTATGCCCGGTGTGGTGAGAAACGGCAAGAAGCAGTTCATCATTGACAAGAACATAGGCAAGGAGAGCTTTTCGGAATGGAAAGATTACATAGAGAGTATCAATGACGATCTCCCTGACCCTGAGAGCCTGAGTGCTGAGTGGGATAACCTTCCCGAGCTTGCTCCGCCACTTATTGACGGCATTCTCAGGCAGGGTCACAAAATGCTCATTGCAGGTCCGTCGAAGGCAGGCAAGTCTTATGCACTTATCGAGATGTGTGTTGCGATAGCTGAGGGGGGCAAGTGGTTTGGCTGGCAGTGTACCAAAGGCAAGATACTGTACGTCAACCTAGAGCTTGACAGAGCTTCCTGTCTGCACCGCTTCAAGGACGTATACACCGCAATGCACCTAGAACCCGAAAACCTCAGCAGCATAGACATATGGAACTTGCGAGGTCACAGCGTACCAATGGACAAGCTTGCACCAAAGTTAATACGCCGAGCAAGCAAGAAGAACTACATTGCCGTGATAATCGACCCTATCTACAAGGTCATAACAGGTGACGAGAACTCAGCAGACCAAATGGCACACTTCTGTAACCAGTTCGACAAGGTATGCACAGAGCTTGGCTGTGCGGTCATATACTGTCACCACCATTCAAAGGGCGCACAGGGCGGCAAGCGTTCAATGGACAGAGCAAGCGGCTCAGGAGTATTCGCCCGTGACCCTGACGCACTTCTTGACCTTTCGGAGCTTGACATCTCAGACAGCCTTTACAAGCAGCAGGAGGACGAAACTGTTTGCCGTATCTGTGAGAACTGGATGAGGAGATTTTACAGAAACACTGATGAGCTTTGCTCGCAGGACGATCTTGTTACGCCTGCAAAAATGCTGGAGATAACCCACAAGTACCTGCACCCGAACTCATACAAGCTTATGATGACCGACATAGACAAGGCTAAGCTTGCGGTAAGAAACCGCACAGCGTGGCGTATAGAGGGTACACTGAGAGAGTTTCCGAAGTTTGCTCCCCTCAATATGTGGTTTGATTATCCTGTTCACAGAGAGGACACTGTGGGCGTGCTTAAAGACTGCGAGGTAGAGGGTGAAATGCCATACTACAAAAAAGGAGTTAATGCACGCAAAAAACAAGCAAAGGAAGATAAAATAGCTAAGCTTGACAGCTTTGAAATCGCATTTGCAGGTGCTGAAAACAATGGTGTTGCGTCAGTAGAGGAAATAGCAAACACTTCTGGTTTAACAAAAGATTACATTAAAAGAATTTTCGGAAACGGAGAAAAATCTGATGATGAATACAAAAAAAGATACGAAAAGTTTACGGGTAATGACGGTAAAATCTATTTAAAGAGAAAAGAACAACATACGGACTGACCTTAAATCAATAGATAAGTCCGTATAATGACTAACCTTGAAATTTAGGTACGTCCGTATGTAAGGAATGACCTTGATTTTCAGGTGTGTCCATAAGGACGGACTCCCCTTACTACGTAAGGAGGTATGTCCCTACTGTTCGTAGGTGGGTATGGGAATGGGGACAAGGTCACCCCATTCCCTACCCTACCCGACAAACAGAACTAGGCAAAATTTTGAAAGAGGTGAAATGTAAAAATATGAGATTTAACACTCTGATAGAAATACTCAAAGAAATATTGAGACAGTTTAAAATCTGTAATTACAGACTTACAGAAATTAGGAATTTGTTAAAGGACAGTGACGATGATGACTGAATTTTTTATGGCAATGATACCACCGACAGCTACGGCACAGGAGCACAAGGTGGCAGTGAGAAACGGTAAGCCGATATTTTATGATCCGCCCGATGTCAAGGCGGCGAAAGAGAAGCTCACGGCAAATCTTGCAAGGCACAGACCGCATGAGAAGTATAGTTGTGGGATAAGGCTCATAACAAAGTGGCTGTTTCCAAATGACGGCAAACACAAGGACGGAGAGTACAAGACCAGCAAGCCTGACACAGATAACTTACAGAAGATGTTCAAGGATTGCATGACAAAGCTTGACTTCTGGACAGACGACCAGCTTGTGGCGAGTGAGATATGCGAAAAGTTCTGGGCGAACACACCCGGCATTTATGTGAGGATAGAGGAGCTATGACGATACACGAGGTAAAGAAAAGTCTTGGACGCAGGGTGAGCTACAACGGCTCTGACTGCTACGAGCTGACAGGGTGCATTATCCGCAAGAGCAGAAAGACAGGTCAGTTCTTCTATCAGGCGGAGATCGCTGACAAGACTTGCGGCAATACGTTGGTGTATTGCAGGCTGGAAGAGTTGAGGTGTGAGGAGGCAAAAGAGTGAAAACACATGATTTGAAACTTAACACAGAATTTTGCGACGCTGTTCTGAGCGGCGAGAAAACTTTCGAGGTCAGAAAGAATGACAGAGGTTTTCAGACAGGAGATCTGATAAGATTTATACCGACTGACGGAACGTCTTATCATAGCTCAGACGGTACAGTAAGAGAACACGCACAACACGAGATATCAGGGCATACATACAAGATAACATATATCCTCAACGGTTGGGGAATAAAGAATGGGTATGTTGTGCTGGGAATAAGAGAGGAGATAGCCTATGGAAAAAAACGAGCCAATGACCATGCCACGCCTGAAAGCCTACCGCAGGAACGCTGCTGCCATTGAGGATATCAAAGCGGAGCTTTCAGGCAAGTACGTTGCCGACAGTATCAGCGTATGCACACCGCCGTCCTACACGCCCCACAGCACACGCATAGACGGCTTTCTGCCGAGCGGTGATACACTTTCATTGCTGTGTGAGCAGGCTCGTCTGGAGCGTGAGCAGAGGGCTGTTGAGGAATTTATCAAGGGGATTGAGGACTATCAGACAAGGCGAATGTTCGTGCTGAAATTCATCAAGGGCAAGACGTACTTGCAGATAGCAATGCAGGTAAGCGGTGGGAGAATTACTGAGGATGCAGTTGAAAAGAAGATAAAAAGATATATTTCAAAAAAATCTTGATTTGTCGGTTTTGTCGGTTTTTACTGTGTTATAATTTAAACTGAGGAAAGTGTAGATGTACCTCAGACTTGTACTTTCATTGAAGTCACCTCCAATTTTCTAAGCCCCGAAAGGGGCTATGCAGAACGTGAGTGCATGAGTTTGCGGTCTGCTCCACCATTTCAAAAACTCCTTATAATATATTTGCGAGAGGCACTCCTATGGGGGTGTCTTTTGCGTTGTCTAAAAAGTGTGAGTACAATATTTTTATAGTTTGTAGGCAGTTTATCATTATTATTTTGTTAAAAAATATGTATGAATATTTTATTAAAACGAACGTAAATTTCGGCTAATTAATCAATTGACTGTTTTTTGAGAATCTGCTATAATATGTAGTAGATAAATAAAAGAATTAATGCTTGTGCACTTGCAAAAAAATATATTTATCACTATTACAATATAAGGAGGTTCTAAAATGGAACAAAAACTAAGTAATAAAGAAAAATTGATACTTTGGAATCAATACGAGATACTTAAAAATCTTGATACGGATAAGGCTGAAAGATATGAAAGCTGTCAGAAAGCTTTAGAATATGGTATTGAGTATGTATACGATCCTTCATATAAATTGGCGGATAAATTAACGGAGCCTAAACCTAAATTAATGGATCCAATACCAACATCTGTGTTAGAAAAAGTGAAAGAAATCCTTGATATGTATTGTAGTCTATATGGATCATTTGAATCACTTGAGTATAACTTTAGAATTGAGCATAATGAAAAGCCTGGAATTATACTTGAGCAATGTATGTTTAGAGGCTTTAATTCGCAAGATGTTGGTGAAAATGGCTATTATTTATGTGCAGAGTGGCTTATAAAATATACAATAAATTATCCTGCATTTAAAAATTGTGAGTTAAAAAGTCAGCAGTCAATGCTTTATGAATATGAGCAAATGCTAAAACGTTATTATGAATATGTTAAGTATGAAGAACGTAAAAATTATGTTAGAAATCTGTCTGCTGAACAGATTAAATACATTATTGGAATCAAATAATATTTTTTTTGAACTGCTACAACAATGTGGCAGTTCTTTTTTATATCCAAAATCTCAGAAAGGACGGTGCCCTCATGACAGCTCGGCAAAAGAAATTTGCAGAATACTATGCTCAGAGCGGCAACACCGTTCAGAGTGCTATAAAAGCAGGCTACAGCGAAAAGTATGCGAAAGCTGACGCCTGCAAAATCCTAGATAATCCTAGTGTTGCGGAGTATATCCGTGTGCTGTCCGAGAAAGCTCAGGACGAGCGTATAATGACTGCTAAGGAGCGTCAGGCACTCTTGTCTGATATCGCAAAGGACGGCAAGAATGACCCTGCTGACCGTATCAGAGCCGTCGATACCCTCAACAAAATGACAGGGGAGTATGTGGCTAAGATACAGGCGGAGGTCAAGACCTCTGAAAAGCTTTCGGACGTTTTCGCTCAGATAGGCGGTGAGGGGCTTGACGAGTAGCTTTCCTCTGTCGCAAAAGTATATCGACTTTATCAACAGCGTTCGGGGCGTGTCTGCGGACTTCCTTGAGGGGACTACCGCAAGCGGCAAAACAACTGTGGGTGCAGGCATAAAGTTTATGCGTATGGTGTCGGCAAGCCGAAAGAAACTTCACGTCATTGCCGCTAAGACTACGGGAAAGGCTGAGGAAACTATCATTCAGCAGGACAACGGTATCCTTGATCTGCACGCCAATGCTCGGTACTTCGGCAACGGCGATAAGGACTACAAGCTGCCGCATATCAAGTTTGAGGACAAGATAATCTACGTCCTGGGATATGACAACAAGGATAAGTGGGAAATGGTGCTGGGCGCTCAGTTCGGCTGTGTGTATATCGACGAGATCAATACCGCTGATATCGAGTTCGTCCGTGAGATGTCTACCCGAAACGATTATCTTATGGCGACCCTCAATCCTGACGACCCCTCTCTGCCTGTGTACAAAGAGTTCGTAAACCGCTCACGTCCGTATCAGAAATACGCCTGTGACGTGCCTGCGGAGATAATGAAAGAGCTTACAGAAGAACCTGTACCCAATTGGCGGTACTGGTTCTTTACTTTTCGTGATAATCTGTCCCTTACTGATGAGGATATCAAGCGGAAAATGGCTGCCGCTCCCAAAGGCACTAAGCTGTATAAGAACAAGATACTCGGTCTGAGAGGACGTGCAACAGGGCTTGTATTTGACCTGCAAAAGCGAAATATCTTGACAGCAGAACAGGCGAAAGCTTTTACCTTTGTGTATTTCTCAGCAGGACTTGACACGGCTTATTCGCAGTCCTCACCTGATACCATAGCGTTCACTTTTGTGGGCATAACGGCTGACAGAAAGTGCGTCACTCTTGACGAGGAAGTGTATAACAACCGTGACAGACAAGTGCCGCTCACGCCCTCTGACATACCGAAAATATTCACAGCGTTCTTGGAGAAAAACCGCAGGTCGTGGGGCTTTGCACGAGATGTGTATATCGACAGTGCAGACCAAGCGACCATACTCGAATGTCAGAAGTTCGGGCGGCTCACAGGCAGTATATATAACTTTATCCCGGCATTCAAGAAAACAAAAATAATCGACCGAATACACTTGCAGTCAGCTTGGCTGGCGGCAGGTGATTTTTATATCCTTGAGCATTGCAAGGAGTACGCAGACGAGCTTAACATATACAGTTGGAGAGAGGATAAGGCTGAGCCTGAGGACGGCAACGACCACCTTATCAATTCCTGTCAGTATGCGTGGCTCCCGTATCGTGACAAGATAGGAAGTGTGAAGATTGACTAAATTCAGCATAGGAAGCAAGGTGAAAAATATGATAAGAAACTGGCTTGATATCCAGCCTGCACCCGAATACAGCATAACTATCACAGAGAAAACAGGCTTTATGACAGATGTGATACGCTCACAGCTTTGGTATCGTGGCGACGCCGCAGAGCTTTCGCAGTTCTTTAGTCAGCTTAACTTAGGCACAAATTCTTTCTGGAGCAGTGTTCCTGAGAGTGAGAAGATACGCAAGATACACAGCGGTCTGCCTGCCATAATCGCCGATACGCTTTCGTACATTGTCTATTCTGATATGGACGATATCAAGGTCACAGGGGACAAAGCAAAGGCTGACTTCGATAATATTTCCGAGCATATAGACTTCACAGAGCTGACAGGCAAGGCGATAGTTACCGCTCTTGTTGACGGCGACGGAGCTTTCAAGATATCGGTGGATACTGAGCTTTCTGATACGCCAATAGTGGAGTTTATCGGTGCAGATAAGGTGGAGTATAGCTTTGTGCGAGGTCTGCTGAACGAGGTGATTTTTCATTCTGTGCATTATGCAGGTTCAAAGAAATTTCACCTTGAAGAGCATTACGGCAAGGGCCATATTGAGAGCCGTCTGTATGATGATAACGGTCACGAGGTCGGCTTGGATAACGTGCCTTGTCTTGCACAGATACCGCCCCGAACTGAGTTTGATGGCGACTATATAATGGCTGTGCCGCTGAAATTCTTTTCATCACGAAAGTACCCGAACAGGGGCAAGAGCATTTTTGACGGCGGCAAGTCTGATTGCTTTGACGCTTTGGACGAGGTCATCTCACAATGGTGGGACGCTATCAGAGCAGGCAGAGTAAAGCAGTATATCCCCGAAAGCATGATACCGAGAGACCCTGCAAGCGGCAAGCTTAAAGCACCAAATCAGTTTGGCAACAGTTACATAAGCATTGACCCACCGCTTTCGGCAGAGGGTGCGGCACCTAAGATAGAAGTAGTTCAGCCTGATATCAAGTACGAAGCGTTCGTGGCAAGCTATACGAATTGCCTCCTTATGTGTCTGCAAGGGCTTGTATCACCTGCCACGCTGGGCATAGATGTTGGCAAGATGTCAAGTGCAGACGCTCAGCGAGAGAAGAAAGACGTCACAGGCAACACCCGAAACACTATCACAACGGCTCTTGAAAAGGCTCTGCCGCAGCTTGTTTCTGCGGTGCTTATGACCTATGACAATATGCAGGGCAAAGCCCCTGAAACTTATGAGGTGACAGTTGACTTCGGCGAGTATGGTGCGCCTGACTTTGACAGCAGAGTTGAAACTGTGGGCAAGGCAAGCACCTACGGCATTATGTCAGTTGAAACGCAGGTGGAGGAGCTGTGGGGAAGCTCCAAAGAGGAAGATTGGAAAGCGGCAGAGGTCAAGCGGATAATGCAGGAAAAGGGGTTTACTGAGGGTGAGCCTACTGCGGTAGGTGATGAGTACGGTCCTCGCCCGGACGGGGCATTATAGTTTCCGTACATTTGAATTTGTTTAACCCCTGCCGCTATCAACTACTTGGAGGTGGTCTGTATTCTCAGCTTCAAAGACATAGCCAAAATATTTGAGGAGATAGAGCTAAGGCTCATATCTTCACTGAAACGTAATCTCAAAAGGCACAAGGCAGAGGAACAGCGATACGGCTTTGAATGGTCTGCTTGGCAGGCTGAGAAGCTGAAAAATATGGAGAGCTTCCGCCGTGAAAATCTCGACATCATGAATGAGTACGTTGACGTTATCGACGATCAGACAAGACAGCTTATGACGGAGCAGTTCCAAGAGGGTCAGCAGCAGGCACAACGGAGCGCTCAGGAGCTTTCTGACGAGCCTATAACACCTATCCCCGACAAGCATTTCTTTGGCGTGAACGAAAAGAAAATGGCAAAGCTTATGGAAGATGTCACCACCCTTGAAAAGACCGCTGAAACAGCCGCTCTGCGAATGACAGACGATATTTACAGGCAGACTTTGAATAGGGTACAGCTTGCAATGGGAACAGGCTCTATGACGCTTAACGAGGCTATAGACCTTGCCACAAGGGACTTTCTCGACAAGGGCATAAACTGTATCGTGTATGCTGACGGCAAGCGAGTGAACATTGCCGATTATGTGCGAATGGCTCTGCGGACTACTTCCACAAGGGCGGCATTGCAGGGTGCGGCGAAACGCTTTTCAGAGCTTGGTTATGATACTGTGCTTGTGTCGCAGTATGGTGGCTGTTCAAAGACCTGTGAGCCTTGGCAAGGTCAAGTATACATTGATGATGTGTTCACGGTCTGGGAGGGCGAAAAGGACGAGTTTCAAGGCAAGTCCAACTATTGCGGTGAATGGTTTTGGCTGTTGTCATATGCCGTAAAGAACGGACTTTTCCACCCCAACTGCCGCCACACAATGACGCAGTACATACACGGCAGAACGCAGATACCCGAGCCGATACCGGCAGAGAAGATAAAAGAACAGCGAGAGCTTGAACAGAAACAGCGTGCAATGGAGCGAAAGATACGCAAGCTAAAACGCTTTGCGGCAGGCACTTGCGACCCTGATACAGCAAAGGAATACCGCCGAAAACTCAGGCAGGCTCAGCATGAATTAAAGGTGTTCGTGGAGGAGCATAATGAGGTGCTGCATAGGGATCATAGCAGGGAGAAGTATTATGGGAGCGGTGACAAATCTGCGGAAAGTGGCAAGGCAGGTAAGTTGAGCTCTGTTACTGGTGAAAATACAGTTGATTTAAAATACATAAATTCTGATGAATACAAGCAAAAATTTAACGGGATAACAGGCAATCCAAAAGTTGATAAACAACTCCATTCTCAGGCAGTTGCACAGTTAACTCATAGAAATGGCACATACGGTGAAGACCTTACTTTGATAAATGCTGAAACAGGAAATATAGAGGGTCGGCAGTCAAAATCTTTGTCTGAAAATGGAGTTGAGTATAATAATAGTTTGAATAAGGCAGTGGAACATAATCCACCATATAGTTTAATCTCTATACACAATCACCCAACGAATAATCCGCCGACAGGTAGTGATTTAGTTTCAAATGGCAGCAGAAAATATAAGCTTGGAGTTGTTGTTACCCATAACGGACATGTGTTTACATACAAAGCTGGAAATACTCCGTTTTTAGCAAATTCTTTTGATAATGTAGTTGACAAAAATCGTTCAAAGGGATATAATGAATATGAAGCTATAGTTGAAACGCTAAAGCAATATCAACGTGACTATGGAATAGAATGGAGTGAAAGATAATGGCTTTTAAGCATGGACATTATATAGATAGTGGACTTTCTCCCGAAGAACGAGAAAAAGCGTGCATTTCCGCAGAAGAAGAAAATAAAAAACTTACAAGCTGGGATGATGTACCACTTGTTTGCGAAGACCAAGACGAAGATTAATACCGCTCCGCTACGGCGAGGCGGTATTTTTATACCCAAAATCAGAAAGGACGGATAAATATGAATTTCGGACAGGCGATCGAAGAAGCAAAGAGAGGTAAGAAAATAGCAAGAAAAGGTTGGAATGGCAAAGGACAGTATGTTGAGCTTGCCACTAATGTTAGTTATAAATCACCTAATGGTACTGTGACAAATGTAAACCATAAGGATATGGGCAATAAAGCATTAGCGTTTGTGGGAACTTCTGGCGTACAACTTGGGTGGCTTGCAAGTCAAGCAGATATGTTGTCGGAAGATTGGCAGACAATAGACTAATCAAATATCGGAACTAAGCACCTTAACGGGTGCTTTTTTCATACACAAATTTAAGAAAGCGAGGTCAGAAAATGGACGAGAAAAAGAAACTTCCTGATGAGGAGGAGAAGAAAACTCCCGATACTCACGAGGAGAAAAAGGACGAGCCAAAGGCTGAGGAAAAGCCTGCGGACAAGGCAGATGAGAACTCTGCCGACAAGGAACAGCCTGCGTCGGACGATAGTCAGGCTGGCGAGAACGGGGAGGGTGCTGACAAGCCTGCGGAAGATAAGCAGGAGCAGCCAAGCGAGGATAAGTCTGATAAGCAGGACAATGCCGAGAACACACCTGATGAAAAGGACCAGGAGATACTCAGGCTCAAAACTCAGATAGCAGCTATGCAGCTTGGTATCAAGCCCGACTGTATCGAGGACGCCGTTGCGGTGGCTGAAAGCTATGTGAGAAACGGCAGTCAGCAGGATATCAACGCCGCTCTTTCTGCGGTGGTGAAGAAGTATCCCGATATGAAAGGCGAGGACGGCAAAAAGTCCGACGGCAAAAAGCAGGGCGGTTTCAAGGTCGGTGCAGGATCTTCGGATACTGACGAAAAGAAACCGCAGAGCAAACCAACAGCGCAGAAACGCTGGAACAAATTCAAGTAAAAACAGGAGGAATGAATCATGCCAAATCTTAATTATGCAGAAGTATGGAATCCCGAACTCTTGGAGATAAGGATACAGGAAACGCTGTCAAGCCCGTTCATCACACAGAACGTAAGGTGGCTTGACGCAAAGACTTTCCACTTCACACAGATGTCAACATCAGGCTACAAGAGCCACAACAGAAACGGAGGCTGGAACACAGGTAAGTATGTTCAGACGGACGTGCCTTTCACTCTTACACACGATCGTGATGTTGAGTTTCTTGTGGATAAGGCAGACGTTGACGAAACTAACTCATCAGCGTCTATCAAGAATATCTCAGAGGTGTTCGAGAAAACACAGTCTGCTCCCGAAACTGACGCTCTGTTCTTCTCAAAGACAGCTCAGAGAGCGGCAGAGCTTGAGGGCTATCACTCATCAACTGACGCAAGTTCATACACAAAGGCGACTGTGTTCGACAAGCTCAAAGGCTTTCTTTCGGCAGGCAAGCTGAGAAGATACAAGTCAAACGGCTCTCTTATCATGTATGTGACTTCCACAATTATGGACCTGCTTGAGCAGTCTGACAAGTTCACGAGAAAAATCGAAATGACACAGATCGCAGAGGGTGGGCTTGGTCTTAGAACAAGAGTGACCGATATTGACGGCGTGCCTATCATGGAGGTCATTGATGATGAGCGTTTCTATGACCGCTTCAACTTTGATCCTGAGGACGGCGGCTTTGAGCCTTGCACTGCAAGCTATGTAAAGACCGCTGATACCGATATCGTAAGCGGCAAGGAGTATTACACCGAATCAAGCGGCTCTTACACTAAGGTATCAGGCACACCGAGCAAGTCTGCACTTGATACATACTATGAAAAGGTCGCAGGCTCACACAAGATAAACGTGCTTATCGCAACACCTGAGACCACAAAGATAGTGCCTAAGATCAACAGCATTTACAGCTTTGCTCCGGGCGGACACACGAAGGGTGACGGCTGGCTCTATCAGAACAGAGCGTTCTCAGATGTTTTCACTTTCCCGAACGGCAAGGACGGAAAGATAGACAGCATTTACGCTGACGTTAACACAGCAGAGTACAGCGAGTAAGGGGTGAGGGATATGTACCTCACCTCTACTGAGTTTTGCAATATCTGTCCTGAGTGCGATATCCCGGAAGAACAGTTCTCAGCTATTCGGCAAAGAGCAGAAAGCGATATCGACACGCTGACTTTTAACCGCATAACAGCAGAGGGCATTGACAGCTTCTCAGACTTTCAGAGAGAGCGTATAAAGCGTTCCACCGCCTTGCAGATGAAATTCATCTATGACAATTCGGAGCTGTTAGAAAGCCCTCTGAGCGCTTACAGCATAAGCGGAGTTTCAATGTCATTCGATAAGTCAAAGGTGGTATCTCTTGACGGCGTAATCACAACACGTCAGGTCTACAATGTGCTTATGCAGACAGGACTATGTTACAGGGGGCTGATGTGATGAAGTTTCCTCAGCTTGTACCTGAAAGAGTATGCAAAACGCCCTGCAAGGTCTATCGAACGGACGGACTTAATCGTGACGGTTCAAAGAAGCAGACGGTCATATTTGAGGGCAAATGCTTTCACTCTGAGAAGTCAAGGCAGAAATTATCCGCAGAGAAACAGCTTATAACCTTGTCAGGCGAGGCTCTTTTCTGCGGAGATATCGCCCCTGATAATGCTGTTATAGAGGGCTATGCGGTCATAGGCGGCAGGACGTACAAGATATATGGCTCAGAGAAAGCCAAAGACCCTGACGGCAGGGTGAATTACACAAGATTGGAGCTGATATAATGGGCATTGAAATAAAGCTTGATGTGCAGGCAATAAAGGCTATCGAGGACGCCGCTGTGAAGTCCGCTGAGGTGGCTATGGAGCAGGTGAAGTCAGACGTTATCAACACAGTTCCGTTAGATCAGGGCGGCTTACAGAACAGCATATATGTTGATGTGAGAGAACAAGAGGACGGCACACACGTCTTTCTTGACCACGATTGCTTATATGCACGATATCTGTATTACGGAAACAAAATGGTTGACGCTGATACAGGGAAAGGTCCTGCTTTTATAGAAGATGTTGGATATAGGTTTAGACAGGGTGCAAAACTTAAAGTCAAGCAACCTATTGAAAAACTTAAATTCAAAAACGGCAGAACAGACCATTGGCTTGAACCATATATCACAGGCAGTAAAAAGGACCTTGCCAAGAATGAGTTTGTGGCAGAGTTCAAAAAGAGGACAGGCGTATGACTTTACTTAACATAGCGGATATGCTGAGCGATATCCTCGACTTGCAGGACGTGTATGCAGGCACTATTGACGGCAACCTTGACAAGTGCATAGGCGTATATAACGCAAAGACCTCAAAGCCCCAGCGTATCTGCATAGGCGGAAAAGCCTGCACAAAAACACTTGAAAAACATATCTCGGTGCTTATCCACTGGACCGACAATCCCACGCAGGCAGAGATAAAGGCTCAAAGCGTTCTTGATATCCTATCCGATATCCGTCAGTATAAGGGTGACGGCTTTACGGTAAAGTATCTCGAATGCAAAGAGCCTGTTTCTGTTGGCAGGGACGAGCGAGGCGTGTGTGAATATGTTATCGAGGCAACAGTATATTACGAAAGGAATGAATGAGTATGGCAAACACAACAGGAGTTTATCCCGTATATGAAAACCAGTTCAAGATAGACAAGACAGGCGGCGACGGCTCGACCGAAAGCAATCTTGTGACTATTGCCGATATGGAGAGCTTTTCAGTATCCATTGACGGCAATATCGAGGAGTGGAAGCCTTTTGACCAGCAGGGGTGGACAAGACGTCTGCTCACTGGTAAGTCTATCACTATCAGTATCTCAGGCAAGAGAAACGTCGGTGACGCAGGCAATGACTACATCGAGAGCCTTGCACTCAAAACAGGTGCTGCGGCGACCACAACCCTTGTGTGGAACTTCCCAAGCGGAGCAAAGCTTGTTATCAAGGGCGTTGTCAGCGTAACAGAATGGGGCGGCGGAGATTCGACAGCAGTTGCACCGCTTGCGTTCGACTTTGCTTCCGACGGCAAGCCTGAATTTACTGAGGCAGCAGCATAAACAACAATATTTGACAAGAAAAACTATCTGTGATATAATAACTTTGGGTACTGCAAATAACGGTAGGCGGTTTAAATAATCCTCCAAAAGCCTCATGGCTAAGGAGGTGAGCGACACATGAGCGTTATGGAAGTCTTAACTTTACTTCTACTTATAACAAACATAATTGGGCTTGTGCTCAATGTCTGCAATAAAAAGAAATAACCGCCCTTCTGCCAAAGGACGGTTATAATTTAAATTGACCAACCGGAGGTAAACCGCTTATCGCAGTACCTCTCTTTATGTTCATTATATCACAGCAAAATAACAATGTCAAGCACTTCGTTCACAGCGGAGTGCTTTTCTTATACCCAAAATCAGAAAGGATAATAACTATGGCAAAGATGTATACACTCGACAGCAAACTTCTTACAGGTACACCAGAGATAAGAGTGGGCGACAAGGTCTACCCTGTGGACGACAGGCAGAAAACTGTCAAGAAGATACTTGATATCTGCGACAAGAACGCTGAGAAGAAAGACCTTGATATGATAGACGAGGTTTTCAAGCTTGCATTTGCACCAAAGGACTACAAGGAGATAGAGGCAATGAATATGCCTTGGGCGGCGTATCAGCAGCTTTTCACTCTTGTTATCTCAGCGGTAACAGGCGAGGACGCAGAAAAGACAGAGGCTCGATTTCCGCAGGAAAACGCAGAGTAAGCTTGAAGAAAGCTGGTACGATCTCGACTATGACCGAGAGCTTATCATACAGTCCATTGCAAAGCAGTACAATATCCTGCCCTCAGAGCAGGAAAATCTGCATTACAGTGATTGGTACAGGCTCGTTGCAGGGCTTATGCACGATACGCCGCTGGGTCAGATAGTTCGTATCAGGAGCGAGGACAACAAGGATATAATAAAGAATTTCGACAGATATGAAAAGCAGATACGCTCAGAGTGGACGGCATTCAGAAACCAGAAAGCAAGAGAAACGTTCACAGAGCAGGACAAGCTCGATACTGCGAGATACTTTGAAAGGCTGTTCAAGGGAATGTTCGGAAAGGCAGGTGATAAGTAGTGGCAGACGGAGCAAGCGTTGGTGTTATATCTCTTGACCTTGTGATAAAAAACAAGGTGCAGGAACAGCTCGACAGGATATCTGCAAGCATACAGAAAGGCTTTTCAAAGCCAGTAGAGCAGGCTGAGAAAGCTGTTGAGAACGCTATGGATAAGACCACTAAAGCCATAGACGAGGGCTTTGGCAGTGCTTCGGAGATAGCTCAGAAGAGTATGCAGGAAGCTGTTGAAAAGGCAATGGCTGAGTATGACAAGCTGGGCAAAAAGGCGCAGGAAGCGGCAGGGCAGACAGATAATATCAAACCTAAAACCGTTCAGGTGAACTATGACCCTGAGTATGATACGTCAAAGGTCGAGGCTGAGGTCAATGAACTTGCAGATAAGATAGTTCAGAAAATGCAGGACAAGACCAAATCAAGTTCTGCGAAGATAAGTCAGACAGCGGCGGACACGGCAAAGAAGTCGGCTGAAAGCGTTTCAGAACAGACAACAAAAATGGACGATATTATCGCAGGCTTTGCCGAAAGTGCTGTGCAGAAAATAAAAAGCGTTGCAGGCAGGATAAAAAGCGGTGTAGGCTCAGCCGTAAGCTTTGCAGGCAAGGCGGTGAAGTCAACTCTCGGCGGAGCTTTCAAAACAATGCGTTCGGCAGGCTCAAAGGCTGTTGACGTAGTTAAATCAAAATTCAGCAGGCTTAAAACAACTATCGACAGCACTTCAAAACCGCTGAGCAAGTTTACACATTCGCTCAAATCTGCGGCAAAGAGAGTGTTCTTAATGGCAGGCGTGCTTGTTTTGCTGAAAGGGATACGTTCCGCTGTTGCAAACGCCGTTTCAGGCAACGAAGAATTTGCCAAGTCCTTAAACGAGATAAAAGCCAATCTCACCATAGCTTTCACACCGATAATGAACACAGTTATGCCGTATCTCAATGCGCTTATGTCAGGCGTAGCGGCGGCGACAAAAACTGTGGCAACGTTTATTTCTGAGCTTTTCGGTACCACCTATCAGAAGTCCTTGCAGGCGACAAAGCAGGCGCAGAAGTCAGCGGAGAAGATAAAGAAAACTCAGGACACTTACCTTGCAGATTTTGACGTTGTAAGAGTTGCACCGGATCAGAGCAAGTCCGATACGGACAGCTCAGAGGGTGGCATTGATTACTCAGCCATAAACGGCGACAACGTTCAGCTTCCTGATTGGACGGAGCGTATGAAAGACGCCATTAAGTCGGGCGATTGGGGAGGAGTTGGCTCTCTTGTGGCTGAAAAGGTCAACGGAGCTTTTGCATATATCAATTGGGACGGCATTCAGAAAAAGCTTAACGGCTTTGTGGATAAGCTTACAGACGGCCTGAACAGCTTTATAAACAGCGTGGATTGGACAGGTCTTGGGGACAGTTTCGGCGGCGGTATAAACACTATTTTCGGTGCAGGATACCGCTTTATGAAGAAGTTTGATTGGGCAGGCTTCGGTAAAGGTACGGCAAAGTTCTTGAACGGCGGTATCAAGAAAACAGATTGGTCGCTTATCGGAAAGACACTTGCTTCAAAATGGCAGGCTGTTATCGACTATCTTTATTCGTTCGTTACCACCTTTGATTGGTCGGGCTTTGGCTCGTCCATAGGAACTTCGGTGAACGGCTGGTTTGATGAGATAGATTGGGGCAAGGCAGGAACGACTATCTCTGAGGGTGTGAAAGGTCTGCTTGATACGGCGATAAACTTCCTGCAAACTGTAAATTGGCAGGGCATAGGTGAAAAGCTGTGGACTTTCATTTCTACGATAGATTGGAGTGGCATTGCCACAAAGCTTTTCAAAGCCATAGGCTCAGCCATTGGCGGTGCGGTATCGGTGCTGTGGGGCTTTATCAAGGACGCTGTTTTCAGTATTCGTGACTACTTTACGGAGAAGATACAGGACTGTGGAGGTAATATCGTTGAGGGACTTTTCACAGGTATCGTTGACGCTTTCAAGGGCATAGGTAATTGGCTTTATGACCACGTTCTTACGCCGTTTCTTGAGGGCTTTAAAAACTGTTTCGGCATTCACAGCCCTAGTAAGGTCATGGCTGAAATGGGCGGATATATCATACAAGGTCTGTATAATGCCGTATCTGAGGGCATAGCAAAAATAAAGGAGATATTCACAAAGCTTCTTAACGCTGTCAAGGGCGTTTTCAAAGGCATAGGCAAGTGGTTCAAAAAGACCTTTTCAGATGCTTTCGGAGGCGTAAAGACCATTCTCAATGGCATTATAATGTTCGTCAAGAGCATTTTCACAGGCAATTGGAAAAAGGCTTGGCAGGGTGTAAAGAAGATCTTCAAAGGCGTATGGGACACGCTTTACAGCGTTGTGAAAGCACCTATAAACCTAATTATCGGTGCAGTAAACAAAATGACCAGTGCTATTGAAAGTGCGGTAAACTGGATAATCGACGGCATTAACAGCCTGAGTTTTGATGTGCCTGATTGGGTGCCAGGCATAGGCGGAGAAACCTTCGGCTTTGACCTTGACACAATAAGCATACCTGAGATACCAAAGCTTGCCACAGGCGGACTTGCAACAGCACCTACCCTTGCAATGGTGGGCGATAACAGAAACGCAAAGGCAGACCCGGAGGTAATTTCACCGCTGAGCAAACTGCAAGGTATGCTTGATAACGGCAAGCTTGACGAGGTGTTAAGGGTGCTGAACGCTATACTTGATTGGCTGAAAGCTTATGACCCTGTGTTCTTCGGAACAGTTGACAGCAAGGTGCTTTTCAAGTGTATGCAGGACAGCAACAATCAGTATAAACGTAAGACGGGAGTGAGTGCATTTTGACAGGAACATTGCTAAAGATAAACGGCGTGTGGGTGACAGACCCTGACCCTGACAGCTGGAGCCCTGTAAACTGTTACGAGTGGACGGCAGGCTCAGGACGAGTGAATACAACGGGTCTGTTTGTAGGCGCAAGAAAGTTCTGCAAATACAAACTGCCTTGCAAGTGGACAATGCTTCCTGTCGCAGATTCAGCCGAGATACAATCCCTTATCGAGGACGGACCCGACTTTGCAGAACTGGAGTTCTGGCACAACGGCAAGTATTATTCTATATCTGCCAACGCAAGCGACTATGTACCGCAGGGGCTTGTCAGACTTGACGATACAGAGTATTACAAGAGCTGTACTGTCACGTTTGCAGAGCGTTAGGAGGGCATATGTACACCATAGCAAGCAATGAGATAACAAGCAGGATAGAGAGTTACAAAGCCTTGTGGGGTATGTGGATAGAGGACGCTCAGAGCGGAGAAACTGTGGCATATGACGGCATTCAGAACGTTCAGACGGATATTCAATCAACATCTCTGAGTGATGATATAGAGCTTGGAGCTGTCTGCTCTCAGAGCGTGACGGCGGAGCTTGTTGACGACGGGACTAAGTATCTTGGAAATGAGTATGTTTTCAGTTTGTATATGAAAGACAGTTCAGCTTTTACCACCTACTCCACCCTAGAATCCTACACCTACGCCGAGCTTTCAAAGCTGACAGTTGAGCAGATAAGCAAGCTTGGAGAGGTGCTTGACGGAGAGAGAATACCGCTCGGACGTTTTACCTGTGTTAAGTCGAAAAAGTCGGGTGGAAATACTGAGGTCACTTTTGCGGATAGGCTGTATTTTTCCGACAAGGTCTACAAGCCAAAAGTTACCCTGCCTGCGTGGAGCAAAGATATCGAGGACGATATCTGCAAGCAGTTGGGGCTTCAAAACGGCAATGACTACACAAAACCTGCAAAGCTCCGTGTAAAGGGCGGTGCAAGGCTCTACGGCAAGGGTCGCATAAGGCTGAAAACTGCCAACTTTGACTTCAAGATAAACGCTGTGCCAAAGGACACAACCATGCGGCAAATGCTCAGCTACATAGCTTCGGCGCAGGGCGAGTTCGGGTACGTTGACCGCTTCGGGCGGTACGTCCGCAAATGGTACGGCAGACCTGTGAAACTGCTTGACAACAACACTATCGACCTGCCCACACTCAGCGAACGGCAAAATGTGATAGTCGGTATCATCTGCAATGTCAGCGATAGTCAGACTTTGCGGCTTGGCAACACAACAGGCAGTACAGGGCGTGTGCTTGAATTTGAAAACCCATATATGACAAGCTCGCTTTTGCAATCGCTTTGGCATAGGATTCAGGGCTTTTCATGGTATACCACAGAGCTTTTCCACAGGCTGGGCGACCCACGTTTCGATATCGGTGACGTGGTGACCTATGACAGCGGTACAGAAACTTTTGACATACCGATAACAAATCTTGGTTTTAACTTTGACGGAGGACTTTCAGCAGATATCTCGGCAGTGGGTCTGAGCGTTGAAGAACAGCTTTAAGGGGGCGAGATTATGGACGAGAACGAGATAACAACTGTGGCTGATACGCAGGCGGAGGACACTGCCGATACAGCGGACACAGGTCAGACAGTTGAGGAACAGCTTGCGGCAATGGCTGAACGTATCACGGCACTTGAAAGCATTGTTGGCGAGGACGAATATGAGCTGAGATACTCAGGAGAGCAGGTGGACGAGCTTCTTGACGGTGCAAATTCTGTCTTTAAAAGCAAAACTGTGTCGCAGATAATATCGCTGATGTCAAGGACTTTTCCACTTGTGATGAAATTCGGCAAGGTAACGAAAAACTTGCAGGTCAAGAACAACACCACACACTGGTGGTGGAATGACGGCGTTTGTACTCTGCCGTCAATGACTTCACAGCCGTACATATTTGTGTGCTGTGATTGGGGCGGAGCGCATTATAAATCGGCACAGGTGCATTATGAGGTCATAGACAACAAGCTGAGGATAGACCACCAGATAATCACCAAAGATGACAGCGCAGGCGCAAAGACGTTCACAACATACTATTTAATAATAGGCAAGAATACAGGAGGCGGACAGATTGGCTGAGTATACGAAAAATCTCGGGCTTAAAAAGCCTGACAGAACGGACAAGTTCAGCATTGAGGATTTTAATGCTAATGCGGATATTATTGATACTATACCTGATATAGTCAGCGGTGCAAGCACAGCCGTAGGAACGGCATATGTAATGTCATGTGGGAATGTAGGTATCTCAGGAAAAGCAACAGTAGAGGAGGAACAAACATGAAGATATATGAGGGAACAGACGGACTAAGAGGATTAGTCAAGAAGCTTATCGAGGTCTATGACTTTAAGAAAGTTGTGTTCGAGGGCGATAATGCGAGTATTGATACCCAAAATGTCACCTTTCAGCTTTGGGTAACAGATGAGCTGTTTTTAAGAGGGCAGTTTACTGATACCGAGGCGCACGGTTGGGGCGACCTAAGGACGGAAGCTATAACTTGTCCATTTATCTCAATAACAAGCGGAGCATCAGATACAAGAAGGTGGGTCATATACAAACAGAGCGACATTTTAGCTTTTGGTATTGATAATAATACCTTTGTCAGACCGGATATAAACGCTGTGGTCGGAGAAGTGATAGACTATGAAACGCAGGAAAAGGGAATAGGCATGACCACAAGCTGTGCTAAAAACCGAATTGATGATTATGCTGTTTTCACAGATGGTATGTCTATACTATCTACGCCGTATAGGTATGCTTTTCAGCAAAAATCGGTAACATCTCTTATCCCTGTGCTGGATACAAACCATACTGCTCAATGATAAGAAATATCTGTTAAGCAGATTTGCATTTGAGATAAAGGAGTAAGATATGAAACAGAAGTTAGCAAAGCTCATTGACGTAAAGTCGATAGTAACGATACTGCTTACAGCGGTTTTCTGCGTGCTGGCACTGCGCCGCACCATAACCGCAGAGCAGTTCATCACAGTGTTTACGGTGGTGATCTCGTTCTATTTCGGCACGCAGAGTGCAAAGAAAAGGTCAGGTGATGATGAATGACGGAAGCAATCATAGTCGCATTGATAACGGCGGCTTCGGCGGTAGTGTGTCAGCTTGTCATAGCAGCTAACAGTAGAAAGACTATGCAGCAGGCACAGTACGATAGCCAAAAGCTTATCGAGTACAAGATAGACAAGCTTTCTGAGCGTGTGGACAAGCACAATTCCGTTATTGCACGCACCTATAAGTTGGAACAGGATTATGCACTTATGGACGAGAAAATCAAGGTGGCTAATCACAGAATTGACGATTTAGAAAGGAAGTAATTTTTATGACAAAGAAAGGCATTGACGTTTCGCAGTATCAGCAGGGCGTTGACTTCAAGAAAGTAAAGGCTTCTGGGGTCGATTTCGTTATCATTCGTGCTGGCTTCGGCAAGTACGCCAATCAAAAAGACCCATGCTTTGAGAGCCACTACAAGGCGGCTAAGGCGGCAGGGCTTAAAGTCGGCGCTTACTGGTACAGCTATGCGGCGAGTGTCGAGGAAGCAAAGGCAGAGGCTCAGACTTGTATCAACGCTATCAAGGGCAAGACATTTGAGTATCCGATATACTTCGACCTCGAGGAGCGTTCACAGTTTGCAAAGGGCAGAAGCTTTTGCGACAGCCTTGTCAAGACTTTCTGCAACACACTTGAACACGCAGGCTATTGGGCAGGACTGTACATCAGCCGTTCACCTTTACAGCAGTACATATCTGCCTACGTCGCTAAGAGATATGCTCTTTGGGTCGCTGAGTACGGCTCACGTTGCAACTACGGCGGAACATATGGTATGTGGCAGTACAGCTCCACTGGAAGAGTCAGCGGTATCAGCGGCAATGTTGACCTTGATATCTGCTATGTGGACTATCCTGCGAAGATAAAGGCTAAGGGCTTGAACGGCTTCAAGAAGCAGGCTGTCAGCCCCACCACAAAGCCGTCTGCAAGCTCCACCAAGAAGACAGTGACTTATACTGTAAAACGTGGGGACACGCTCTCAGGCATCGCACAGCGGTACAAGACCACTGTGGCGAAGCTTGTCAGAGACAACGGTATCAAGAACGCTAACCTAATTTATGTGGGGCAGAAGATAAAAATCAAGTAGACAGAATTTCAGCCGACAGGGGTTATTCCTTGTCGGCTGTTTTTGTGTGTTATGTAATTTTTAAATGCTTCCAATCATCTAACAATTTTTGATTACAAGTTACAACGGAATAATTATCTTTTCTACGAGTTGAGAAAAAATCATGATCATGAGTTACAATATAGCAATTATCATTTGATTCAGCAAGCGTGCAGATTAATGAATCTGTAA
>CEAB01026333.1_pt1 | contig 30548 bp, 28 predicted proteins | sample 557651 | NCBI WGS metagenome assembly CEAB01 (sample SAMEA3182046, study PRJEB8094) | gut metagenome | biome: human; feature: gut; material: Stool; isolation source: human stools | place: Canada | collected 2011-11-15
AAATCAATGTCCGACCATTTTAATCCGAGCAATTCGCCCCGCCGCAGGCCGGTGCTCAGGTCGATATAGTACAGGGCGAACACGCCGCTGTCTTTTGCCTCGCGGAGGAAGGACGTCAGCTGCTCAACAGGAAGCGTCTGCATTTCCTTGCGCTCCGCCTTCGGCAGCGCGCAGCCGTCTGCCGGATTGCGGGCGATCAGCCGCTGCTCGTTTGCAAGCTTCAGGGCAGAGGAAATGATTTGATGGATGTTGCGCACTGTTTTGGCGCTCAGTCCCTTAGGCTGTTTCTGTGATTCGATTCGCTCTACCCGCCCTTCTGCCAACAATTTCTTGTAGAGTGTCTGCAAATCCAGTGTGGTAAGTTTACTCAGCGAGATGTTGCCAATGTAAGGCTTGATATGATTGTCGATGTAGCCGCGATAAGTCAGATAAGACGAAGGACGCATCTTGACCTTTGCGTAGCTTTCGTACCACAGGTCGAGCCATTTGCCAACCGTATATTCGCCTGAATTAATGATGTCAAGTCCTCTGCTTTCATCAATGGCGCGCTTCAGTTTTTCTTTAACCTCCGCCTGCGTCCTGCCAAGAACATTTTTGATAACGGCTTTGCCCGTTTTCGGGTCACGTCCGATGGTGTATCGGCCCTCCCAGCGGCCATCCTTTCGCTTTCTGATGTTACCCTCACCATTTGCTCTGCGCTTAGCCATGTGTGTCCACCTCACTTGCAGTTAATTCGTCGGCATCGAAGGAGTAGGAAGCTCCCAGTTCTCCAATAATGCCCAGCGCCAGCTTGAAGCCTGCGGTGAAGCTCGACAATCTCGCTTCTACCAGCAGCGTATTCTGCGCGTCGAGCAGCCGCAGCAGCTTCTTGCGCTCGACGATGTCCATGCTTTTCTTGAGTTCCTCGTGAGTGTACTCTACCAATGCATTCAGGTCGTCAAACTCCTGCCGGTCGAACTGCTTTTGGAGCGCTTTCATGTAGTCCTGCATTGCGCCACCTCCTTTTGGCAGCCACAACACATACCACACCTTGCGCCGGAAAGCTACTGATTCTTTTGAAGAAGACAAAATATTTTCGAGATAAAAGTGGGGACGCTCTTATTGTTTTCAGCGGTGCAGAATATACGCAGCAAGGTGAACGATCCTCGTTAGCGCTATGTCTCTAAATTCAGCCGGTCAGCAATATATTAACCGCACGCAGGGTCAAGGGAGGTTCGGTATCACGCCGCAGCGCGGGAACATGCGTGCGTTGTCGATGTTCTTGTTGGGACGGGCTTTGATATACGGCTTCTCGGCGAACACCATGATCGGCAAAACGAGGATAGAAAACGAGGGGCCGGTTGACAGCCATGCGGTCATCTCATCTTGGAGGATGGGCAGCCGGGTGTGTATCCCCTCATACTCGCTGACGGTACGGAGATTGCGCTGATGCGCGTTCAACTGTCCAAGTAATTCCGTGTATAACAATAAATGCAATAACCGGCCTACCTCTTAACAGCTTCTTTGCTTGACGGTGCCGGGAGCGTCTGGTACAATACCATCAATTTGAAACGAAGGAGGATGCGTGCCAATATGGATACCGACGGCAGTGACTATCACAGTAGCCACCTGATCTGTCATCTGTTTGTGAAAGCATATCTGCGCTGCTAAGAAGTGGGGCGGACGTGCTTTTTTGCGCTTATTTGAGCGCTTTGACGATTCAGACAGACGACAGAAAAGGAGCTATTTATCTTGTCAACGACAACTTGTATCATTATTATGGCGGTGTGCTTGCTGCTCTCCGCCTACTTTTCCGCCACGGAGACCGCGTTTTCCTCCGCCAGCACCACGCGGCTCAAAACCCTTGCTGAAAAGGGCAATGCCAACGCCGCCCTCGCGTGCGAGCTGCTGGAGCAGTATGACCGGCTGCTCTCTACCATCTTGATTGGCAACAACATCGTCAATATTGCGACGGCCTCCATCGGCACGGTGCTCTTTGTGCGCCATTACGGCGACGCGGGCGCGACGATCTCCACCGTGGTCGTCACAGTGGTGGTGCTGATCTTCGGCGAGATCTCGCCCAAAAGCATCGCCAAGGACTGCGCGGAGCGCTTTGCCATGTTCTCCGCGCCCATCCTGCGGGTTCTCATCTGGGTGCTGCTGCCGCTCAATCTGCTCTTCTCCCTCTGGAAAAAGCTGCTGGCGAAGGTCTTCCGCCTGAACAGTGAGAGCAAAATGTCGCAGGAGGAGCTGCTGATGCTCGTGGACGAGGTGCAGCAGGGCGGCAGTATCGACAGGAGCGAGGGCGAGCTGCTGCGCAACGCCATCGAATTTTCCGAGCAGCAGGCAAAGGACATCCTCATCCACCGCGTAGACCTTGCGGCGCTGCCGGTCGCGGCGAGCCGGGAGGAGGCTGCTGCGCTGTTCACCAATACTAAGTATTCCCGTCTGCTGGTCTATCAGGATTCCATCGACCATATCCTCGGCACCGTCCATCGCAAGGACTTTTACGTTGGCTGCGGCGTGACTGATAAGCCGATCGCCGAGCTGCTTTCACCTGCCATCTTTGTACCGGAGAATGAGCCGATCAGTCTGCTGCTCAAAAAGATGCAGCAGGGCAAGACGCACGTTGCCGTCGTGGTGGACGAATATGGCGGTACCTGCGGCATTGTCACGATGGAGGATATCCTCGAAGAGCTGGTGGGCGAGATCTGGGACGAGCACGAGCAGGAGGAGATCCCCATCCGCGAGACGGCGGAGCACACTTACCTTGTGGACGCAGGAATGGACTTTGACGATTTTGCCGATTTCTTCCACCTCAAGACCGACTCGGAGATGGTGTCGGTCAGCGGATGGGTGATGGAGCGCTGCGGCGGCGTGCCAGAGAGCGGCGACCGCTTTGCTTACGATGATCTTGATGTGCTTGTTGTCAAAGTGGACCACCACCGCATCGAGGAGCTGCGCGTCACACAGCGACCGCACGCCGGTAAAAAGGGGGAGACTGCGCTGATTGGAGAGATGGTCCATGAATAAACAACTCAAGCAGCAGATGCTTCTGATTTTTTTCGGCGTGGCGCTTTTTGCCGCGCTGACTAACCTGAATGAAGTGGCGGGCTTTTTCCGCGTTTTGGCAGGTATTCTGTCGCCGGTGGTCTCGGGCCTTCTGCTCGCATTCGTGCTGAGCGTTCCGATGCTCGGCATTGCACGGAGGCTCACCACCCATTTCCCGAAGATGAAGGAAAAAACGGTCGACGCCCTGAGCCTGACACTGACGATGCTCTGTGTCGCAGTGCTGGTATTCCTGCTGTGCGTGCTGGCGATCCCGCAGTTGGCCGCGTCGGTCCGGAGCATTGCCGTGCTTGTAAGGGAGAACTGGCCCGACTGGGTGGCGCTGCTGAGCAGCTACGGCGTCGACACCACGGAGCTAACGAAGCTTGCGGCCTCGTTCGACTGGAAGACGGCAGTGGAAAAGCTCTTCACCGGCGCGGGGGCCGTGATCGGATCGGTCGTCGACCTGGCAAGCTCAACGGTATCTGTCACGGTAAACGCCGTGTTCGCGTTCGTGATCATGTTCTATGTACTGTTGGGTCGGCGGGAGCTCGGTAAGCAGAGCCGCGGCTTTCTGTATGCGTACTGCAAGGAGAGTACGGCAAACCGTATTTGCCGCATCGCAAAGCTGACGCACGATACTTACGCAAAGTTTTTCTCCGGTCAGTGCATCGAGGTGCTGATCCTCGGCACGTTGATCTTCCTCGCGTTTTCCGTCTTCCGCATCCCCTACGCAGCGCTGACGGCTGTGCTGACAGCGGCATTCGCGTTCATCCCATATATCGGCGCGTTTGCATCCTGCCTGATCGGCGTACTGCTCACGCTGCTGGCCGCGCCGGAGAAGGCAATACTGTGCTTCCTTGTTTATCAGGCGGTGCAGTTCATCGAAAACCAGTTCATCTACCCGCATGTGGTCGGCGGCAGCGTGGGGCTTTCTCCGCTGTGGACACTGCTGGCCGCACTGCTCGGCGGAAAGCTGTTCGGCATCATAGGTATCGTGTTCTTCATCCCGCTGGCGGCAGTGGTCTCACAGCTTTTGCAGGGGGATATCGAGCAGCGACTCGCCGCACGGGAGAAAATAAGATCTGAGAAGTGAAGGAAAGATAGATGGAAACCAACCGGTTTCCATCTATCTTTCCTATCCGCATACCAACGCGTTCAGGTCGGCGGACTCCTGCCGGTCGAGCTGATTTTGGAAAGCTTTCATGTAGTCCTGCATTGCGCCGCCTTCTTTTGGCAGCCAACACACATACCATAACCCAGCGCAGAATAGTTGTAATGCCTTTTGTCGCGTAGTATGATCAATAGGTAACCAAGCAAGGAGCCGTAGCGATATGACAGAGAAAGAGAAAATGCTGCAGGGTCTGCTCTACGATGCAAGCTGTGAAGAACTGACGCAAGACCGGCTTGCGGCGAAGGAGCTGTGCTTTGCCTATAATCAGACGCCGCCTTCCGATGAGACGCGGCAGCGCGAGCTGCTGCGCCGTCTGCTCGGTGCAGCCGGCGAGCGTTTTACGATCCTTGCACCGTTCTGGTGCGATTACGGCTGCAACATTACCATCGGCGAGGACTTCTTTGCCAACCACAATACGGTTATCCTTGACTGCGCAAAGGTGACCTTTGGCGACCATGTTTTCGTCGCACCGAACTGCGGGTTCTATACGGCTGGTCATCCGCTTGACGCGGAACGGCGCGATCAGGGGCTGGAGTACGCCCGTCCCATCACGGTCGGCGACGACGTCTGGATCGGCGCAGGCGTGCAGGTCATGCCAGGTGTCACCATCGGCAGCAACGTGGTCATTGGCGGCGGCAGCGTCGTCGTGAAGGACATTCCGGACGGCGTGTTGGCGGTCGGGAATCCCTGCCGCGTTGTGCGTATACTTACGGAGAAGGATGAGCCCGCGTCCAACTGAATCAGGTCTCGGCCTCCTGCCATGTTGGCGGGAGGCTTTCTTTGCCTATTGCTGCGCAGATTTTGAGGCGTGTCAATACACATTGGGCCATTCATCATCCGGCTCAATGCGCCGCTGATGATGCACGGCATCCTCAAAGCACACCCGACCGTTCGTGCGCTTTACCTCGTCTACCGCGAAGCCGCGCAGCTCACGCGTGTAGATGTCGTCGGTACGGAAGTGCGCAGCGATGGTGTGGCACATCATGTTCAGCTCCACCGCCCACTTGAAGATGATGCGGCAGAGACGATTGTTGTTGTCATCCAGCGTACCCTGAATGGCTGTCAGGATAGCTTTGGAAATGTACGCGGTGTTGTCTTCCGTGCCGAGGTAGCCCATGTAGAAGCGTAGCGCCTTCTCGACAAATTCGCTGCGGCTCTGGCAGTTATCCTCTGCGAGCCAACTATCCATACGCTGAATGGTGCTGGGGCGAAGCCATAATGTGGTGTTTCTCTTGTTATTTTCGTTCATTCGTTATTTCCTTTCTGCCGGTGCGGTCAAAAACGCCGTAAACGCCTGACACACCGGGACTTTTCTGAGGACCGACTGCGGTACGGTGCGCAAAAGGCTGAAACCGACTGCGGTCTTGAATTCGTGGAAAGCCCCGCACTGCGGGGCTTTGTGGGCGGGCCGCGCGCAGAAGCGACTGCGGCCCTTTATCTCGTACTAAAATCGAACGGGTAAATAGGGGGGCTAAACTCTCCAAAAGTGGGTGTGGTCAGGAGGGAAAACTCACTCTAAGAGACTCATTTCTCCATTGTCGGAACAGAATTCGTAAGGCTCTCTTACACATCGCTCACAAACGTTGCAACGTTTGTTTCAAAGGGGCTTGGCGGGTACACACTCCACCTCACCAACAGGATCGCACACAGTGGCCCACACGGGCAAGCAGGGGCTGTTTACGCAGGAGCTGCACTGGGGCTGATTCTGCTATTGAAAACGGCAGAAGCTTTTTTGTTGGGTATTGCAGCGTAAAAAGCGTAAATATGACAGCTTTCCAGCGTGTTTAGATGCTGCGATCCCTTTTCATGAACAACGGCATTTTGGCACCGCTACTACTCTTGGATTGCACCGCGAGCCTTTGAAACGCTGCTCACAGATGTCAGGGCGTTCTATTTGTATGGTCGAAGGATGTGTGAGAGGGAGAAGCAGAGAGCCTTCTGGACATCGACGCACGCATTGTGCGTCGATGTCCAGAGGCACCGCGGTCCCGCGGGAACGCGCAGCCCCGCTGCTGGTTCCTGTGCCGCACCGGCGAGCTTCACGGTTTGCCATCGCTGCGTCGAAGTGCAGAGGAGAACTATCTACCATTTTCACGCACCCTGCTGCGCGGACAGTATTGCCTGTACCCGATGCCGCTCCGCTGTGCTGTCCAGCGCTGTGAGCTGTCGTTCATAGAAACGCTCCATGACCTCGTGCATCGGGAGGAGCGTATAGAGCAGATTGCCGTTCCGCTTGACGCCCTGCTTCGTGATGACGGTGGTGTGCTCCGTAACGATGAGCCCACGTTCCTCCAGCAGACGAACATGCTTGGCAACGGTATTGCGCGAGAGGTGTAGCTTCTTTGCGATGGTCGCTTCACTCGGATGACATTGATTTGTCTTGCGGTTCGCATGACGCAGCAGGTAGATGTACACCGCGACCGCACCGGCGGGCAGGTCAAAGTCCAGTAACTCATTTGGAACGGGGAAGCAGTTCTTCGCGCGTTCCCAGCCGATCGGCGGCTTTATTCTTCTCACGTATCACCACCGCCCTTTGTGTGCTGCTCGACCCATTCGATGAACTTCTCTTTCGGTACGACCATGCGGCTGCCGACGCGCAGCGTTGGAAAGTCCCTTTCGTGCATCAGCTCGTACGCGCTGGACGGTGCGACGCCGAGCACTCGTGCGACCATTGCCGCGTTAAGGAACAGAGGCAGATCGTCATAGGTCTTGTAGGTTGACTCTTTCAAAAAATTTACCTCCGTGTATTGGAATTCAGAGAAAAGGTTCTTGCGCTTCGGAGGTCTCTCTGTTAGACTGTTCGCAGATGGCGTCTGCGTTTTCCGAAACGCGGCGTGCCGCTGAGCTGCTGCAACAGTTTAGCGGCATTTTCTTTTAGAGCTCCATTTCACTCACGTCCCTTACTAAGATTGATTTTCAGCGTTCCATCTGATACGATGAGGGTAACATACGCGGAGCATCCCAGCAATAGCTTTGGACGTATTACGGTAAATGTCAAAACTTTATCGGATACAAGGAGGCACCATGGCAGAGAGTATCTGTATTCCATTCACCTATACCTACGACCAGTTCACCACATTTTTCTATGGTGGACGTGTTTACTTCAGTGATACGAGTTATCCCATTGGGCAGTGCTGTGTGGATATCGCGAACATGGACGAAGAGGTACTGGGCGAGATCGACCGCCGTGTGGAAGAGTTCATCCCTGCGGCGCGGAAACTGCTCATGGAAAAAACAAACAGCGCTGTTGTCTTCGCGCAGAAAAAACTGAACGCCGTTTGGGATATCATTTTTACCATGCCGGTGTACCGTGATCTGAATATGGATCTGGAACTCAGCTATCATTTGCTGGAAAGACTTTACGAGCAGAAAGAGAAATGGGAGCAGGTGCAGGAGGTGCACTCGGAGGGACGCGAGATGTACGAGCACATGCTCAATGATCTGGCGCATTTTGCAGACAGAGTGCGAGCGCTTCGCTTGCAGCTCAGGATCATGACTGAGAAATACTTCGAGCCATTAAAGCGGAGAAATAGCGCGGCTTACGGGAAGGCATACTCAGCCTTTTACGCGGATATGCTTCGAACCGGTGCACTGCTTTTCGGTGAGAACTTTGATCAGAAATTTTCCGCGGAGATCGACTTCGTCCCCATGACGCGGAAAGAAAACGAGAGCGAGTTTTTCGTTGCAGAGAAGACGACCTTCCACTATTTACATGATTTTCTGAGAACGGAGTTCTACCGCGGACTGGCGATCGGGAACGCGCCGCGGCGGTGTCATAACTGTGGGAAGTATTTTCTGCTGACCGATGGCTACAACACCTGCTATTGCGGCAATATTGCACCTGGTGAGACGGCGCGTACCTGCCGGAAGGTGGGGGCGCACCGCAAGGAAGCGCAGGGCAAGGCGAACCGCAGTCCGGCCCGCGTGGAGTATGACCGCACCTACAATCGACTGAAGCAGAGAAAGGTTCGTGGGAAGATCAGCGTGGATGAGTGGAATGCCGCCGTTGCGCAAGCGATGCAAGTGCTGGAACAGGCGGAGCGAGGTGAACTCACGGACGATGAGATGAGGGAACGGTTTCGGAAATTTTGAAAAAAGGACATCTGCCCAAGTTGAGCAGATGTCCTTTTTATTGCCTTCAGCAGCGCAGAAAGTATCAGCGATACGCAGCTCAACAATCGATTAGAATTTTCCCCTTTTATGCCTGTGATCAGATCCGCTTCACAGCAATCGACCGGAACGAAACGGAGGACTACAGTGCAGCGGTCTGCGTGGCGCTGCGGCCTGAATCGATGAACCTGCACGGCGCGGTCACGCCCACATGCTCCGCGATTTTCTGCAGAGACGCACCTGTGTAACCCGTGTCGAGGAATTTCGCCTTTGCTGCTGCGGTGATCTTATCGTCCGGAGAATGATCTTTCAATACCATACATGTGCTCGCCTTGATCAATAAAGCGTGATCGATCGAGGCGTAATTATAGAAAAATCTTTTTTTGTTCGGCGTGGGCTGTCAGTGCACCGCCTTTTGCAAAGGGGGCTCGAGCAGCATTTGCTGTAAGCGCTTGGCGGCGATGCTCAGCGGCTGGTTTTTCCGCTGGAAGAGGTAGATGCTACGCGGCGGGATGGGTTCGCTCAGCGCGATGGGGAAGATACCGGTGCGCTCCGGCTCGCCGAAGAGCATCTCGCGCGGCACGAATCCGATGCCGAGGTTGCTGCGCACGACCGGCAGCACCTGGTCGATGGTCTCGACCTCTACATCAGGGTTGTAGGGAAGATCGTGCGACAGAAAGAGGCGGGAGTAGAAGTCGTGGGACGACGTTCCCTCGGTCAGGCCGACGATAGGATAGTCCACGAGGCGGCTGAGCGATACGGTCTCATGTGTCAGCTCGGCGAAGGCGGCGCCGCAAATGGGGATCTCCTGAATTTCGCCGACCTGCTTTTTTATGAGGGAGTCGGGGATGACGGAGCCCTCGGTCACGACGGCGAAATCGGCAAGACCGTTTTGCACGGCCGCAAGGCCCTGCGGGGTCGAGTGATTCGTCAGATAGATGCGAACGCGCGGATATTCGCTGCGGTATTGCGCGAGCACCTGCAAAAGGCAGCCGCGCAGCGCAAGGCCGCTCGCGGCGATGTGGAGGATGCCGCTTTGCAGGCTCCGGTCAGAGGAGACCTCCGCTTCGGCAGCCTCGATGTTTTCAAAGGCGATGGCGATGTGGGCGAATATTTTTTCTCCCTCCGGCGTCAGGCGTACGCCCTGCGCCGAGCGGAAGAACAGCGCACAGTCCAGCTCGGCTTCGAGCCTGCGGATGATGCGCGTGACATTCGGCTGGGTGTTATAGAGCGCGGCAGCGGCCTTTGAGAAGCTCTTATACTTCGCTGCATAGTAGAAAACGCGGTAGCTGTCGTAGCTGATATTCATATTAGCCTCCTCTTGAGCGGGGATATATAAAATCCTTATATGGCGGATAATTGATTCGTATTTCCACTTTTCTGGCGAAAATTGTATACTTTTGCATCATCCAAAGGGTGATAAAACGATTCAAACGGAGGGGTAATGTTATGGATTATGCAAAAGAATCACTCCGCCTGCACGGGGAGTGGAAGGGCAAGATCGAAATGGTGACGCGCGTGCCGGTCAAGACGAAGGACGATCTTTCTCTTGCCTATACGCCCGGCGTTGCGCAGCCGTGTCTCGAGATCCAGAAGGATCTGAGCAGGAGCTATGAGCTCACGCGCCGCTGGAACATGGCTGCCGTCATCACCGACGGCAGCGCCGTTCTCGGTCTTGGCGACATCGGCCCCGAGGCCGGCATGCCCGTCATGGAGGGCAAGTGCGTGCTCTTCAAGGCGTTCGGCGACGTGGACGCCTTCCCGCTCTGCGTGAAGACCAAGGACGTGGACGAGTTCGTTGAGACGGTCTACAACATCTCCGGAAGCTTTGGCGGCATCAACCTTGAGGATATCGCCGCGCCGCGCTGCTTCGAGATCGAGCGCAAGCTCAAGGAAAAGTGCGACATTCCCATCTTCCACGACGATCAGCACGGCACCGCCGTCATCACGCTGGCGGGCCTGACGAACGCGCTCAAGGTCGTGGGCAAGAAGAAGGAGAACGTGAAGATCGTGACTTCCGGCGCGGGCGCGGCGGCCATCGCCATCACGAAGCTGCTGCTTTCCGCGGGCTTCAAGGATATCACGATGTGCGACCGCAAGGGCGCGATCTACCAGGGCCGCGAGGGCCTCAACTGGATCAAGACCGAGATGGCCGAGGTCACGAATCTAAGCCATAAGGCGGGCTCGCTCGCCGATATGCTCGTCGGTGCTGACGTGTTCATCGGCGTTTCTGCACCGAACACCGTCACGACCGAGATGGTCAAAACGATGAACAAAGACGCCATCATCTTCGCCTGTGCGAACCCGACGCCGGAGATCTTCCCCGACGCGGCGAAGGCGGGCGGCGCGAAGGTCATCTCCACCGGCCGCAGCGACTATCCCAACCAGATCAACAACGTGCTCGCGTTCCCCGGCATCTTCCGCGGCGCGTTCGATGTGCGCGCGAGCGACATCAACGAGGAGATGAAGGTCGCGGCGGCGGAAGCGCTGGCGGGCCTTGTCGGCGATGAGCTCTCCGAGGACTACATCATCCCCGCGGCATTTGACCCGCGCGTCGGTCCCGCGGTGGCCAAGGCCGTCGCCGAGGCCGCGCGCAAGAGCGGCGTGGCCCGCATTTGACCCATTTTATACAGAATATACCAGTTTTCCTGAAAAATCAAATCAATTTGGGAGGGACTTCTCATGTCAGGGAAAAAGGAAACTTACAAGCTGTTTAATCTTCCGTGGTATTACTTTGCGATTTTTGCCGTGCTGGTGCTGATCGCGACCTACACCGGCACGCTGCCCAAGGGCATGTCCGGCTGCTTCGCGTTCATGATCGTGCTGGGCACGATCCTCTATGAGATCGGCGAGAAAACGCCTATCATCCGATCCTATCTCGGCGGCGGCGCGATCGTTGTCCTGTTCGGCACGGCGCTGCTGAACTACTTTAACCTGCTGCCCGCTCTGACCGAAACGCTGGAGGACGGCACGAAGGTCTACAACATGGCCTGCAACTATGATCTTGTTGGCAACATCACCTCGTTCTTCCAGCCGACCGGCGCGTTCCTTGATTTCTACATCGCCGCGCTGATCACCGGTTCGATCCTCGGCATGAACAGCACGCTGCTGAAAAAGGCGGCGGCGCGTTACTTCCCCGCGATCTTCGGCGGCCTGATCCTCTCGTTCGCCCTGTGCATGGGCACGGCCGCTATCATGGGCTACGGCACCATCAAGGCGCTGCTGCTCATCGCGCTGCCCATCATGGGCGGAGGTATGGGCGCCGGTGCAGTGCCCCTGTCCAAGATTTTTGAAAGCTCCAACACCATGACGGCGGCGGAGGCCATCTCTGTGATGACGCCCGCGGTCGCCATCGGCAACGCAATCTCCATCGTCCTTGCCGGTATCATCGTCAAGGTCATCGCCAGCAAGAGCTGGAACGGCCAGGGCGCGCTGATGCAGGCCGGTACGGTCGACCCCAAGGAGCTGGAGATCAGCCCCGAGATGCAGGCCAAGCGTGACAAGATCGACGTGAAGAACCTCGGCATCGGCCTGTTCGTTTCAAACTCGTTCTTCGCCTGGGGCTTCATCGTGGCCAAGATCTGGTCGAAGCTCGTCCCGAGCGTCAGCATCCACGCCTACGCCTGGATGATCATTACCGTGGCCATCTGCAAGATCTTCAATCTCCTGCCGGAGAACATTGAAGTCGCCTGCTACCAGTGGTTCCAGTTCGTGATGAAGAACCTGACGACCACGCTGCTCGTCGGTATCGGCCTGTGCTACCTGAGCCTTGACACCGTGATCGAGAGCTTCAGCCTGACGTACCTGGTCCTGTGCCTTGTCACGTGCCTCGGCGCGTTCTTCGGCGCGGCGCTCGTCGGCAAGTGGGTCGGCTTCTATCCGGTCGAGGCCGGCATCACCGCGGGTCTCTGCATGGCGAACATGGGCGGCACCGGCGACGTGGCGGTCCTTTCCGCGGCAGACCGCATGGAGCTCATGCCCTTTGCGCAGATCTCGTCCCGTCTCGGCGGCGCGATCATCCTGATCATCGGCAGCTTGCTGCTCTCTACGCTTGGTTCGCTGCTGTAACGGCGGCGTGAAAGCGTGGGACGCGCCAAATTCGGCGCGTCCCACGCACAGTGAATGCTATGACGAAGTCTGATTGTATCCAGTGCGGCGGCGCGGCGCAGTACCGCTTCCGGGCGCTGGAGATCCACACCCTGCACATTCGGGAGCTCAAGGAAAAGCGCGTGCAGGCGCTCGGCGAGAGCGTGCACTTCGATGTGTGCGCCGACTGTGCCCGCGCGCAGCTGCAAAAGGACCTGAGCGGTGTGGGAATCAAAGAGATCCTGCCTTTCGCCTTGATTTTGTTATTCGGCGTTGTTCTCTCAGCCGTGTTTTGGAATGGCGAAGGCGTGTTTCGGCTGTGCGGCGCGGCCGGGGTGATCTGCGGTATCCTCGGCATCGCGAGCACGGCAAAGGAAAACCGGCAGCGGCGCGATCAGTATCATTGTCTTTCGAAAGAAAAAGCGCTCGAAAAGGCTGCCTGGGAGGTCGCTGTGCGCTGCGCAGATCATAAGCGCGGAGACCACGACCTCACCTATATCCCCATCACGCAGGACACGCTGAAAATGAAAAACGGCGACCTGATGGTTATTTACGGTCTCCTGCCGGAGATCGCAGTGCAGGCGTGGAACGTGATGCACCAGATGCCGCAGAAAACAACGGCCCTAAACAGCAGTGGTGAGCTGTTTTGAGCAGACCAGATCAGTAAAGATCTTCTCCTATAACCAACCCTTCCTATGCAGGCAGAGGGCCGCACCTGATTTTCGGTGCGGCCCTTTGTCTCAGAATAAGCAGGGATGGTTTGAGCGGAGGAGAAGTCGTAACATTTTTGTTAAATGTATAACAAAATGCTTGACTCTCTCTGGAGGGAAAATATACTTTACTATAGTAGCTATGTATTACAGAAAGGAGCTTTTATCATGGAAAAAATCAAGATCGTGCAGTACGGCTGCGGAAAAATGAGCAAGTACACCCTCCGCTATGCCTATGAGCATGGCGCGCAGATCGTCGGCGGCATCGGCCACGGCGCGTCGGTCGGCCAAGACATCGGCGATTGGGCTGGACTTGGCGTCAAGACGGGCATCATCATCTCCGACAATGCCGAAAAAGTCCTTGACGAGTGCGACGCCGACGTCGCCATTATCACGACCCGCAGCTTCATCGGCGATATCTATGAAGCGATCGAGCAGTGCGTGTCCCGCGGCATCAACGTCATTACGACCTGCGAGGAGGCCATCTATCCCTGGACGACGTCTGCGGCCATGATCAACAAGCTGGACGCGCTGGCCAAGGCGAACGGCTGCACCATCACCGGCAGCGGCATGCAGGATATTTTCTGGATCAACATGGTCGGGCTCGTGGCCGCCGGCTGCCACAACATCACGAAGATCAAGGGCGCTTACAGCTACAATGTGGACGAGTACGGCATCGCGCTGGCGCAGGCGCACGGCTGCGACCTGACGCCGGAAGAGTTTGAAGCGAAGATCGCGCACCCGACCGAGTTTGAGCCGTCCTACGCGTGGAATGCTGCCGAGGCGATCTGCAACAAGCTGGGCCTCACGATCAAGAGCATTTCGCAGAAGCATGTCCCTTGCATCATCGACAAGGACATCTACAGCGAAACGCTCGGCAAGGAGATCAAGGCGGGCAACGCCATCGGCATGTCGGCGGTCGTTACCATCGAGACCATGCAGGGCATCACCGTCGAGGAGGAGACCATCGGCAAGGTCTATGGACCGGACGACGGCGATCTGTGCGACTGGGAGATCTTCGGCGAGCCGAAGACGGAGTTCCACGTTGTGAAGCCCGCGACCGTCGAGCACACCTGCGCCACGGTCATCAACCGCATCCCGTCCCTGCTCCGCGCCCCCGCCGGCTACGTCACCTGCGACCAGCTCGAGCCGGTCGAGTACCTCACCTACCCGATGGAGTACTACTGCTGAACAAATCAAGGTATAAATCCGAAGTGCGGGCGTATGACAGCATCATACGCCCGCGTTTTTTATCCTTTCACTATATCTGAAAAGGACTATAGATTGTTTTCAGCAGCGCAAAATATGGTTGCTTTACGCCATGGTGCAAAGGATACTATCTTCGATTTTTCCGCTGCCTATGACGGGATTTTTTTCTGCTTCTTCTCATTCCTGACCCATGTTCTGACCCAGAACGGGAAAAAGTACACGGAAACAGCGGAACCAAGCTCGCCGGAAAGCAGCCGCTTTTGCATGCAATGCTGCCAGAAATGGCCGGAAATGGTTAACTGCGCCATTCTGAAACAGCTCATAACCCGGAGGCCGTAGGTTCGAGTCCTGCCTCCGCAACCAGAAAAGTCCTGAAACCAGTCGGTTTCAGGACTTTTTTCTAACCTTTTGGCAGTAATTAGAAAACGCAAAATAACGCTTTCTAACACTTTTCTAACACATTCCGGCATATAAAGAGGAGAAGTCGTTTAGCTTAATTGAAATTTGCGACAGTATATGATATTTTTATATGATTAAAAGAAGGTGTCACTATGTGCATTTCTGAAAATACATTAAATGTCATCATTACTTCCATTGTTTCTATCATATCGCTTTTACTTGGTTTTCTGTTATCGCGGTATCAATTTAAAAAAGAAAAACAGCTACAGACAGCACAGCAAAAGTTTGCAATGTTTTATAGACCTTTTGTAGAAATGTGCAGAGTTACATATTATATCGATATAGACCCAGACGCACCCTTTACGTCACTGGATGACAGTGAGAAATTTAAGATATTATCTCACTTGCGAAAATATGACTATCTAGCGACAGAAGCAATACAACAGCAAATTTTTGCACTAAATCGATTTGCGGCACATATAGGGGAGAATGTTCCATGTGATTCAGATATGTTAGAACATGCTGATTCGGCATACACAGCGCTCTATGGCAGTATTATTTCTGAATATGAAAGATTGTGCAAAGAACTTTCTTACACCCCTCCCAAAAGTTTATAAATCCGTTACTGCTTAGAGAACCTAACCACCACCCAATTAGGAAGAAGACCCAAACATTTAAAGCGGAAAGTAGTATAACCATTGTTTCCTCACTTTCTAACTGCCTTCTATCGGCAATTCAGCAGAACAAAGAGTCTATCACATGTACTCAACTGAACTTGGGGCGTTGCACATAGTGGTGCAATATGGATTGAGAGATAAGGGCCATCGCATTTTGCGATGGCCCTATTATTATATGCGAGAGCTATATCTGGTTACTCATATTCTGCGGCAGCAGTTCCCCTAACCGTTCCGACATGCTGAGAGCCATTTGTTCATGTGCACCCATGCCGGAATGAATGTAGGTATCGGCAGTGAAATTATAGTTGCTGTGCCCAAGCCAGGTTTGAATATCCTTGAGCGAGTAGCCGAGATACAGCATGATCGTCGCACAGGAGTGCCTCAAGTCGTGAAAGCGAATCGGGCGCAATCCATACTTATTGAGGATCTGTGCAAATTTGCTGGTCACATAGTCAGGCTGAATCAGCGTGCCCAACTGATCGACGCAGACAAAATCTAAGTAGCGCGTGTCATAGCAATTCCCGCAAAGAGTTCTTTGTTGCTGCTGCGCATTCCAGATCATCATCAGATAGTTTTGCGTGTAAGGGCACAGAGGGAGCGTTCGCATGCTGGTGTCGGTCTTTGTTGTATGCTCGCGTACAACGGCAACGATACCTTCTTCATGCTTTTCGCGGACTACCGTTGTCGTGATGCTCAGAGTCCCCTGCGAAAAATCAATAGAGCTCCAACGCAAGCCGAGAATTTCAGAGCGCCGCAGGCCATAAAAAGCAGCCAGAAAAATTGGAACAGCAATGGGCTCATTCTGCGTACAGGAAAGAAGCGAGGCGATTTCCTGAATGGTGTACGGTTCTGCCCCCTGATAGCGCACGTGTGCAGGTTTATCCGCAAAATCTGCAACGTTTTCTTTGATGTACCTGTGCTTGACGCCCCATTGCAGCGCGGTACGCATCATGGCGTGGTGTTTGATGACGCTGTTGGGACTGAGGCCGCTGGCAACCTTGAAGGCGTAGTAGTCCTCTAGATCACCGGCGGTCAGTTTACTGACGGTGATACCCCTGAGATCAAAGTACGGGCGAATGTGCGTATTCAGAATATTGAGGTACTGATCATAGGTTGTTTGTGCAATGTTCGGACGATTTGCCTCCAGCCACTTAGCAACGTGCTGAGAGAACAATAAGTTCATCGGCTCAATGGATTCAAAGCCTTGATACTGCACAACCAATTCGTTAAGCATCGCTTCGGCTCTGCGCTTGTTGTCTTTAATGCTGAGATTCAGAGGAATCCATTTTTGCACACGCTGGCCAGAGGAATCCTTGAAGTTCAGGACAGCGTAGTATTTTTCACTTTTGATTTGTAAGCTGCCTGTCATTTGTGATTCTCCTCTCTATTACGGAGGAACCTAATTACAGCACTTTTAGGAATGTGATAAATGCGTCCTTTTTGCACCGCGATGAGTTTTCCGCTAGAAATCTGTTTGCACACGCTGACACGGCTGATTCCGAGAATTTCACCGACCTGCCGGACAGTTAACAGATCGGGCAGCTCGGTATTTTTTAAGGTTTCAATTGCACTGAGGTTGATTTGAAGTTGCATAGGATGTTTTTCCTTTCTTTTAGATTACTGCCCTGTTTTTTGAGTTGTAAAAAGATAAAATCCCCTGTCCGCCGGACAGGGGATTCTAGTGTTTATTGCTCAAGCATCCATTGCGTTTTATGTTCTTTTCCACGCTGCTGTGCGCGAATGTGATAAGGAATTCCCAGCTCTGCAAAACAGACGTTCAATTTTTTCAGACCAATCGATTTTTCGGGGTGTGTTTTGTAGCGACTCTGTTCTTTCCTTAGTTTTTGAGGAGGAATTGGAAATTGCAACAAGAGAGCAAGGCATTTTCGGGAAAAGGTAAACTGATCATCTTTTTCCATCCATACGCCACTGGAACGATTCAAAAACGAGGAAAGGATCTCCATACATGTGTCGTAGGAGGCCCAACGCTCCATCTGATATTCCTGCCCGACCCACTTTAGCTGATGCTTGAGGAAAAACGCATCATCGCCAGTGGTTCGATAATCTTCCAGGGCTTTCTGGTAGTCATCCATTGCAAGAAGGGTATACAAAAACGCAGTTTTGCTGTATTCGAATTCTTTCAAAACCAGAGGAAAATCGGATTCTGCAAAATTGTTTTTCCTAATTCGATTCAGGCGGTTGACTGGATAAAGCAGATTGATGTTGTTCCCTTTGGCCATTTTCGAAATAATGTTTTGGGCACTTGAGTCGGACAAAAGCAGTTCCTCTCTCAGACTGCTGCCATTCTTATCTGGTGTGCTGCGATAAAGCCTCGTTTTATTGAGAGTGGCGAAGCTTGCTATAAATCGTATGTGGCCATCCAGCATACGGCAGACGCCGTTGATTTCTTTCGCAGAATATGCCTTGAGAAACACTTCAATTCCTTGCTCATCGGGTAACATCCTTTTCCGCCCGAGTTCTTGCAGGAATGTGTACTTTTGATGCTGTGCGATAACGATATGCTTGACCGTGCGATCACTAATGCTGACGCCGCAGTCGAGAACAGAGGTCGCAATCAGAATCGACATAGAAAAAGCCTCATTCTCGGAAATGTATTCTAATGCCTTTTTGCAGGAAGCTTCTGTTTGAAGTCTTCCCGAAGATAAGAAGAGCGCTTGCAAGTTGCGGTAAGTCAAAAGGGCTTCCAACCGGATTCCATCGGCTTCACAATCAACAAAGATGAGCCAGCGATCAGATGTACTTGCTGTTTGCAGACGGTCGTAGAGTTCATCGTATTTCCAAAAGTACCAGAAGGACATTTTTGAATGATCGGGCGTAAGGACATTCGAAAGCGGCTCTTTTAGCTTGTCCTGTCCGACATATGGCGCGATCTTCTCCATGCATGCTTGATAAGGATCGATTTCACGGCACTTTTCATTGATTTCACGAGACTTAAGGGCAATGTAGTTGGGTTCGGATTTGCTCCTGAGCTTACCGCTGATCTTATTCATGTCCACAACACTTTCTTTATGAATACGGGATAGTACTTCTCTACGCTGACTCCTCTCATGAAATTTTTGATACGCAATAGATACCATGTCATCGACGTTGACTTGCGGGTGAGCCCCAGCTAAGAAGAAACGGAGCGGTTCGGGTGTAGCGGTCAGAAACAATTTGATGCAAGTGTTGCTGCGGAGCTTTCCAAGCCAGAAGTTTGTTCCACTGTTGAACAGACTGTCATTCAGAAGATAATGGGCCTCGTCAAAAACATAATATAAAACATCGGACGATGTCATTCTAACGGGCTGGGGCAGCTTGCCATCAACTTCTAAACGTTTTTGTTCGATTTGGCTGATCCCGGAAAGATCGGGCTGAACAATGAAGTTTGGAAACTGACGGCTGACTTCGCAGTACTGGTAGGTCAAAATGTGAAGGAGAGGCAACTCGTTCTGCGGCACAGTCACGGACTGTCCGAAGTAGTGCTGCAATTCTAAATTGCTTTTTACGGTAAACTGCTCGCGCAAGGCTTTTCGATTGCAGACGTAGACAATGTGCTTTTGGCAGGCTGCGGCATAGGGGAGCAGACACTTTAAAATAAAAGTGCTTTTGCCGCTTCCTGTGGGAGTTGCAATAAGAATATTGTCGCCCTCTGCCCAATCCTGATAGGCATCTCCGATGATGTCTGAGATGTAATTCATGGTGTTCCCTCTTCTGAAATCTATTATTTTACAGTTACACTAAATATATAACATACAAATTATAGATTTTCAAGAAGCTTTGTCTGCCCGTACCAAGAGTTATTTTTGATTACCCGAGCCAACAAGAGAATAAGGGCCCCTGGGGAAGATGTTTCTTCCCCTTGCGAATAATATGACAGGACAGTATGTCGTTAAAAATTTATTGTTACTTTTGCTTTATAAATACATAAAGAGGAGATTAAATATTATGTCTACTTACAGAGTGTTCGGTAGAGGAGAAACACATTTTTTCGATCCCGACTCATACCGTGATATCGTTACATATATTACTAATCCACAAAAGGCGGCATTTACAGGTGGCTGCAATGTTACAAGCATAGAGACCGCAGCTGCCGAAATGCAGCAGGTCGCAAAAGGTTTTGGGAAGGCCTGTGGTAAACGAGTAAGGCATTCTGAGCTCAGCTTTTCGGAATGCGAAACTGTTACGCCGGAGATGGCCAATGAGTATGCACAGCGTATCATTGAGCACTATGCACCGGAATATCAAATCGTTTATGCAGTTCACACCAATACGGATCATTTGCACATTCACTTTGCAATGAATCAGATATCATTTGTTGATGGTCATCGTTATCAGGGAAAGAAAGATGACTACTATCGATTCATGGCACACATCAGAAGCGTGACACATCTTGTAGTGATTCCGGTAAAATAAAAAGTTCAGCATACCCTCACAGCAAGCCTTGATAGCCTGCTGTGAGGATTGTGTTGGGTAAGTGAACCGCTTCTTTTTCGGGGGTAAATTGCACGTACGTGTCGTTTATTTTTTCTTACCCTTGAGATAGCCCTTTCCACCGCGGATCATTAGGTACACATTTGCGCCCAACAGCGTACCCGCTGCGAGATCGTAGAGCGGCGTGCCGACTGCGGCAAAGAAAATGGGCATCAGGAACCGCCTCCTTTTTCCCTGAGCGCTGTGCAGATACCTTCTGCGATAAACAACACCAGCAACGTCAGGACCATGCCGACCGTCACATATCCTAAATCCATTCTGCTCTCTCCTTTCATCTCTTCTTGCCGCGTGTGCTGACCTTGCAGCTCGACTTGCTGCGGCCTTTGGCGCGGTGTACGTGCACGGAGCAATAGAGGTCTACACTGCTGCCGCGCACCTTGTAGTTGCTTTTCACTTTCGCTCTTTTCATTGTTCAATAGCCTCCGTTTCTGTTAAACAGTAATTCTTCAATTTCATCGGTGGAAAAGCCCACGTCCAGCAGCTCATCAATGGAGCTTGGCTCGTAGCCGTAGTAGGCGGCAACGCCTTTCAGCGTATCCAGATATTCCTGCTCAGCTCTGTGCTGCTGCGGGACGGCCTTTCTCTGCACGGGATACAGCGAAAAGCTGCTCCATGGGCAAAGCAGATTCGCCGCGTCGAAAGAGGCCCTTTCCATCTGCCCAGTGGGGCGGAGCTTGAGGATGTCTCCGCAGTTCAGCTCGACACGCTCCGGCTTGCCGATGGGCAGATGCAGCCGTTTCAGCGCGCGGTTCAGGATAGCCTCGGTGGACGCATACAGGTACAGGCCGCAGTGTGGGTAGTAATAGAGACACAGCGGATTATCCCCCTTCACGAAGTACAGATCCTCCCGCTGATCCAGCACAGTGAATGTAAAAGAACCCTCGACCGTTTCCGCCATGTATGTAAGGCTGGAAAAGTCGATGGCATTTTTCTGCTCAATGAGCTGGACGGCCACATAGCTATCCGTCTCGATCCTTGTTTTTGGCAAGTGCTTGGTGCGGCGAAGAATGCCGTCGTTCCAGAGAGCGCCGTTGTGTGCAAGGGCGAACGGTCTATTTTCCGCGTAGCCGAGGAATGGGTGGTTGTTCCGATTTTTTCGTGCGTCTCCCTGTGTGGTCATACGGGTATGGCCCATGATGGCCCTGCTGTCTGCTGGGATATGGAACCGCATTCGGTGTGCCGCTATGGGGCGCTTGTAGATACTCAAATGCCGGTGAGAACAGTACGCGATGCCGGTGGCGTCTGTGCCGCGCTCTTCACATTCCGTCGCCAATACGGAGAGGATGCGGCTCTTCTCCTTGGCGCTGAATTGGTTCCGGCTGTCGATCAGACCGAATAAGCAGCACATCAGACCTCCGCCTCGCTTTCTACCGGCTCGTTCACATACAAGCGACGCTCTTTCAAATACTGTACCAGCTCGGGCTGTGTGCAGCCGGAGACAAAAGTCGTCCAAGACATCGCCTTGATCTGTTCGTCCGACATGAAAAGTGCCACATCGCAGATCCGGTCAAGGAGCTGTAATGTGGCGATGAGCGTGTTGTATTTGAGTGTCCCACGGAAGATGCGAAATTCGATGGTGCTCTTGTTGGTGAGGTTGACGCTGGTATAGCGACCGGCGTGAGCGCTCTTCTTGGCGTGGTCCAAGAGCTCTTTTGGCTGGTCCTTATAGCCATAGCGGGCGGCCCACTGATCGAGCTGATGCTGCGTTCTTCGACTGAACTTCAGAAGCTCTTCCCAGTTCTTTTCGAAGAAATAAAGAATGCGGGCAATCACTGCATCCTGCCGTGCTTCCGTTTCGCCGAAAGCGTTGCGGTTGACGTGAACGTGGAGTCCGCAGGTGCCTGCTTGGTGGCTGGTGTATCCCATCTGCACGGCCTTCCGCAAGATGTCCGCCCACGGCATTTCTGACTGATGGTAGGCGAGCGTCATGGGATGCGTCAGCATCTCAAAGCCGTCGTCCAGAGAGCCGTCGTGCTTGCAGTAGAGGTTTTCCAAGCCGTTGCCGTTGGCGATGGACATGACCTCGGCGGCGTTGTCGTCGTCCTCACCGGCTCCGTCCACTTCCAGCTCTACACCAAAATAGCGATTGCCCTCTCCGCGGAACAGCGGCTCGGGTTTGTAGTAATAATCCTGAATTGGCTTGCGGGAAGTGCGGCTCGTGTAGCAGTCATAGCAGAACGGATATTCGTTGCCATCGCTCTCACAGGCATAATAAGTATGGATGACTCGAATGAGATCACCGCAGTTGTGACAGTTTGTGTAGTGACGGTCATAGCAGTCCTGACAGAGCGGCGTGGATTCATCTCCGGCGTTGTCGTCCCGCCAGATGCGCTCACCGCAGTGAGAGCAGAGAACGGTTTTGGCTTCCAAACAGTCCGGACAGAAAAGTTCGCCGCTGAACGGGTAGAGCTTATCCTTGAGGAATTCTTCTCCACAGTCGGTGCAAACGAGCTTTGGCAGGGCAAAGACTTTGCTGTATTTTTCAATCAAATCGTCCGGCAGTGACTCGAAATTTTCGCTGTCGGCTGGTGCGGAACATACGAAAAACGTACCATAGACAACGTCGTAGACTTCACCTGTTTCGGGGTGTTTCAAGGGGCGATTCTGCGGCAGGCCTGCCAATTTTCCCTCGTCGTTGCAAATCAGGGCGACGGGGGCCTCGAACGGATAGACAGCTTCGATGAGGCCGCCAACGAGGGACTGCATGGATGCGAGGGAGCCGTCAATCTCAACGGCGCGGGGTTCGGTGTTAGGGGCCACCAAGAGAACTTTCATTGCAATTATCTCCTTAAATAAAATAGCACCGCGGACAACTCCACGGTGCTTCACAGGAATGGTATCTAATTGAAAAAATACGCTTTTACGAGCGGAATCAAGCAACATCATGGTAAGAAGAATTAAGTAAAGCGAGGTAAACTACCATGATAGACAATGACCTACAACAAAGCCTGCGCGAACTGCGCAGCCATAGAAAATTACCTGACCGTGAGAGGGAATACTGGAGTGATGAAGAGCGGGAGGATCTGTCTCGAAAATTTAATGAAGGCGCCGGTATTTCGGAGATTGCGGTCGCATTGCGGCGTAGCGAACCGGCAATTATGCAGCAGATTGAAAAGCTCGATCTATTTGACCGCAAGGAGAATCCACGTCGTCAGCGTGTTGCAAGACAGTTGAATTGCTTATGTGGCCGCTGCGGGAATAATCCGGCATTATGCCCGCTTCGGAAACAGTGCACAGCAAAAAAGGAGAACTGAAAATGTTTGAGTCCTACGATGATGTTCTGACCGTTGAAGAGGCCTGCGAGGCCTTGAAGATTGGCTATAATGCGATGTACGAGCTCCTAAACACCGGTAAACTCAGGGGCTATCGAAACGGTCGTGTGTGGAGAATCCCGAAGGCGGCGCTGGTAGAGTACATTCAAAGCAGTTCCAAGCTGAAGTGACAAAGACGCAGAGAAGTGCCCTGCGTCTATCCTGTTAAAAGCGGTGTTTCTCGCTTTTCGGTGCTGCAATACGCTACAATACCCCTATCACGAGAGATAGGGGTATTTTTTATGGAACACTATATGACGAACGAGAAGATCGATCACTATTTGAAAACACTCGAAAATGAAGAGCGCGCCGCGGCGACGATCGAAAAGTACCGCCGCGCGCTTTTGAACTTTTCCACCTTTTTGAGCGGCGCGGCGGTCACACCGGAGACGATCCGCCTCTGGAAGGACGAACTGCATGAAAGAAATTACGCGCCGTCGACGATCAACACTTTCCTTGCTGCGCTGAACGGCTTCTTCTACTTCTGCGGCTGGTCGGATTGCCGCGCGCGGTTCCTGAAGATCCAGCACCGATTGTTCCGCGACAGCAGGCAGGAACTGACGCGCGCAGAATATGAGAGATTGGTCGCCGCGGCGGAGACTGCGGGCGACCGCGGCCTTGCGCTCCTGATGGAGACCATCTGCTCCACCGGTATTCGCGTCAGCGAGGTGCAGTACATCACCGTCGAGGCCGCCAAAAACGGCAAGGCCGAGATCGCGCTCAAAGGCAAGATCCGCACCATTTTGCTGCCCTCCAAACTCTGCCGCAAGCTGCTCAAATTTGCCGCGCGGCAAAAAACCGTTTCCGGCACGATCTTTCGCGCCAAAAGCGGCAATGCAATGTCCCGTTATCAGATCTGGTCGAAGATGAAAAAACTCTGCGAACGCGCGGGCGTGGACGCGGAGAAGGTCTTCCCGCACAACCTGCGCCACCTGTTTGCGACGGCGTTTTACCGCGCCTACAAGGACATCGTCAAGCTTGCGGACGTTCTCGGCCACTCGAGCATCGAAACGACGCGCATCTACCTCGTCACCAGTGCGGCAGAGCACCGGCGACAGCTTGAGCGGCTGCAGCTTGTGTCATAAATAACGGAATCCATATTCCGTAAGATGAATACTCGCTGCCAATATCGGCAGCACTATATTCACGGCCGAATCGCATGGAAATACAGGCCTTTTTCATGGCGTGGCCGTTCAAAAAGGCGCAAAAAATCAGACTCACTTTCATGTTTTCTCGTGAATCGTGTGATTTCTATCCACTTTTGCATTTTTCCTTGCCTTTATGGGAGAATTGTGCTATATTTTGCCATAAATAAAGGAAGCGACAAGAACATTTCGCTTCCTTTGCATATACGGAATATGGATTCCGTTTTCAAGAGCTTATATTTTGGCAAAACCGCCGAAAGACGGCGCTGCAAAGCCGAATGGGTCTAACGCCTTCCCTACGGAAAAAGTGTAATGACCGCCGACTGCACAGATCTGCTGTGCACCTCCACGATCTACCGCTCTATCCGGCTTTGTCGGTAGAGCGGTTTTTTGAGGGAGCAAAGGATGAGCCGACAGACATTGCAAGAATTCTGCACCGCACAGAAGAGGCCGGAACTCCTTGTGGAATGGGATCTTGAGCGCAACGCCCCCCTGACCCCCGATGACGTAACATTCGCAAGCCACAAAAAAGTCTGGTGGTGCTGCAGGAACGGGCATAGCTGGCAGACTGCGGTCTATACCCGCTCAGGCGGCGCCGGATGCCCTTATTGTTCCGGGCGCTCTCCGCGCTCTGTCAGGGGCAGCATCCTTTCTGAATGTGTTCCGGCGCTCGCGGACGAATGGAACAGCGAGAAAAATGCTCCTTTGACCCCAAGTCAGGTGACGGCGGGGAGCCACAGGGTCGTCTGGTGGCACTGTCCGAAAGGCCACGATTACCAGGCATCTGTCAAATTGCGCGTGCGCGGCTCCGGCTGTCCCTATTGCGCCGGACGAGCGGTCTTGCCGGAGGAAAATTCTCTCGCGGCCATTGCTCCGGAGCTGCTATCAGAATGGGACACGGAAAAAAACGCGCCGCTGACCCCCGAGCAGGTATTGGCGGGGACACACCGGAAAATATGGTGGCGGTGCAAAAAAGGCCATAGCTGGCAGGCATCTGCTGTTTCCAGAATACGGAACCGGACGGAATGTCCTGTTTGCGCCGGGAAAAAAGTGATCTCCGGTGAAAACGATCTTGCGACAGTCTTTCCGCAGCTGGCGGCGCAGTGGGACACGGAGAAAAACGGCAGCCTGACGCCGGAGGCCGTATCCCCAAACTCCAACCGGCGCGTCTGGTGGAGGTGCGAAAAGGGACACGCCTACTGCGCTGTAATAGCGCACCGGGCGCAGAGCGGCAGCGGCTGCCCCTACTGCACGAACCGCAAGGTGCTGCCGGGGTTCAATGACCTCGCAGCGCTCGAGCCAGCGGTGGCAAAGGAATGGCACCCGACGCTCAACGGCGCGCTTACACCGGAAATGGTGACAGCGGGGAGCCACCGAAAGGTCTGGTGGCAGTGTGCTCTCGGCCATGTCTGGAAGGCGGCCATTTACCCCCGTACCGGCAAGCAGCGCTGCGGCTGCCCCGTCTGCGCCGGAAGAACCAAGCGCAAAATCAAGTAAACCCAGCCCGCGGAGGCGGGCAAACAAATAGATAGACTTTTAGGAGGTAACAACATGAAACGGCGATTATTGGCAATATTATTGTCATTGACGCTCATGCTCTCACTGATACCAACAGCGTGGGCGGTGAATGAGGAGACAAATCCTTGTACTGAAACTGAGGGCTGTACCTTAAGGGCTGGTCATGCGGGTGAATGCGACACCACAGCTGTTGAGTCGAACGAAACGGCTGTTGGAGCAAGAGGTATTGAGGGCTTATCGGGTACTGGTACGGAAGAGGACCCGTACATTATTGACAGCGCCGATGATCTTGCGAAAATTCCAGCCAATACGACTGCATATTTTAAGCAGACAGCGGCACTGAATTTGTCTACTGTGTCGACCGAAGGTCGCAAAGCATATATTGCTGACGTATTCTCGGGTGTATATGACGGTAGCGATTATGCGATTACCGGTGCAGTGCTGCCGCTGTTCAACTATATCAAAGGAACGAATGGTAATGACTCACAGGTTAAAAATATTAACATTACATCTAATGTAGGCACTGCTGAGGCTGCATATCGGGCTGATAATCTTACAATAGCACAGTCGGCTAATGCGTCTGGTGCCGGACTGGTAGCCAACTATGCGCATCAGGCTGTTTTCAGTGATTGCGTGATCAGCGGTACACTTTACGCTTCTGGCAATACTGGTGTTGGTTCGCTTGTTGGACACAGCGGAACTATTACGGTATCTGGATGTAAATCTAGTGCAGATGTCATTGGTAGTTCCTATGGCGTTGGCGGTCTGGTGGGATTTTGTCAGAACGCAAATTGGTCCAAGGCATTCGGTTCGATTAAAGGCTGTACTATTTCCGACAGCACTTACAACGGCATGCTGACGTTGAGCGATAGCACAAACGGTCAGAATCCAATTTACGGCGGTGTGATCGGTGTTGTCAGTGGTGCAGAAACGACTTCTGATGCGCAGGTAACGAATTGTTCCTTTACCGGTAAGATGAACATCACTGCGGTGAACTCTAATGCTGCTGCCGGCGGTATTATTGGTATGAGCTTTCCACAGAATGCGGTTTATAATAACTGCACTGTCGGAAGTGATGCAGCATTCAGCCTGCCGGATACAGTAGCTAAAAGTATTTGTGTAGGCGGTATTATCGGTTGTCTGGTGCGTCATGCGGAAATCAACGGTACTGTGAGTGCGACATTGCCGAACAGCGATTATACAGTTACCGATACTACCACTGGCGTGGTTGTTGGTAAATGGATTGGATACTTCAACAGCAATAGTACAACTGGCCGCGATGATGGAATGCTGGTGTTGTCTGATGAGATTATCGCAAATACCGGTGCGCTGACCGGCGGCGTTGTACCCGCTGGCGTAACACTTGAGAGCAATAATCTGCTGCCGATTAAGGGAGCAGGCAATGTGCTTCGTTTGGCGGTTGAGCAGGGCGGCAAGATTGGAACGATCAATGTGGATTGCGGTATTGCAGCACTGAACAATGCAGGTGAAATCGAGAGCATTACAGCAGCGCGTATCGGAAATGATGACAGCCAAAACCGTTCTGGCGTGAATAACTCCGGTAAGATTGGTTCTCTTTACACTTCCAATATTGTTGTTATCACGGCAAACAGCGGAACGATCGACTCTATTGAGGCTAAGAACAACGTTCACCTGTGCACGGCTCAGGAAGGCGGAACGATTAAAACGGTTAAGGCTGACGGCGCCATCTTTGTTGGCGCTGATGCTGAGGCAAATAAAAATACCTTATCTGCGCTGGAAGCAAACACGATCACATTCTATGGAACGAATACCGGCGATCTGGGTACGATCAAGGCAACAGGCACCGTTTCCGGTCTGACTACCAAGGAGCCGACCAGCATTGAAGCAGGTACAAACCGTCTGGTTGTTGTTGGCAGCGAAGTAGGAGATTATTATGTTGTGCACAGCAATACTGCCACAATTTCCAACAGTAGCGAAGATGGCAAGTACAGCATCCAGGAAGGTGATTCTACGCCGGCTTCTGTGTCTGCCAATACGACTTTGATTTTTGCCAAGGACTGCAATCTGACGATTGACAGTAATCTGAGTTCTGCGGTTTCTGTCGGAGATATTCAGACCAGCGGCAATCTGGAGATCGTTGATAACAATGCTTCTGGTCAGCATGCTACCATTAAGAGTATTACCGCCAATGGTGCACTCACCATGAATGACTACTACGGAATCGTGAGTGGTGATATTTCAGCAGTCGGCAATATTTCGCTTGCAGGGAATGGGCTATCTGGGACAATCGGCACTGCTGGCGCTAATAATACGATAAGCACGTCTGCAGGAACGATTACGATCAAGATGGCAAGCAGCGGCACGCTGAACAGTAATGTGAAGAACACAGGGACAGGGGATATCTTTGTTACAAATTCCAACACACAAAAGACAGTTACAAGTGATATTACAGCCGAACAGGGCACAGTTTATTTGAAGGGCTACAATGCTTCCATTGACTCTGCATTGTTCAGTGGAAAAATTTATGCAGAAAAGGGCCTGACGGTAACTTACAATATCGCTCCTGTTGCCGCAGAAAACGCCATCAATGTATATCTTGGCAATGGTGCGACGATTCAGCTTGTTGAAACCAATAATGCCTCTCAAAATGCCGGAGCGTATCTGAGCGTAGAGAGTAAAAACAGCAATAGCCCGGTTCAAAGCCTGACAATCAATAAGGGCAGTACTGCTGATAGTGGCTTGAACGACGTTACCATCGATTTGAGCGATGTTTCGGAAACTCTTCAGGCAATTACCAACAACGTTACCGACAGCAAGCTGACCGTAAAGGCCAAGCTTACACTTGACGCAAATGGCGGTACGGCAAGAAAGTCGGAGACTGTTACGCTTCCGTATGCTTTGAGCGGTGTTACCGATATTACACGAGATGGTTATACCCTTGCCGGCTGGAATACAGAGGCTGACGGTACGGGTACGACTTTTGCAGTGAATGGCAGTATCAGCTGTGCAAACTGGCAGAATACCCTTTATGCCCAGTGGACAAAGAAAATCGGCGAGTCCACCAGCTACACTGTAAACGCTATTCAGGATCAGACCTATACCGGTGTCGCTATCGAACCGACTATTGTGGTTAAAAATGGCGATAAGACTTTGGAGGATGGCTACACCTGCTCCTACTCGAATAACATAAATGTTGGAACAGCGGAGGTCACCGTTAAAATCGGAGAGAATTCCGCCGTAGTTACATTCCAGATTACCAAGGACCACCATCCCATGGTCGAGATGGCTGATGTGTCGGTGACCTATAGTACTGCCTACACTATGGAAGCCACGGCCAAGACCAGCGCGGGCAATGTGATCACGGGCGGTACTACCATCAAGTATTATACTGATGAAGCATGTTCCGAGGGTGAAATGGAAACACCTCCCACGAATGCCGGTACCTACTATGCCAAGGCAATTCTGGCTGGTACAGATAATTATGCTGAAGCAAGCAAGGTTGCAAAGCTTACCATTAGAAAGGCGGATTTCTCCGTAACTGCTAAGGGTTATGATGGTATTTATGACGGTAAGCCCCATTCCATCACTGTGGAGGCAGCTGGTGCGACTGTGAGCTATTCTGAAAATGGAACAGAGTACGGTGACACAAATCTTGCCTATACGAATGCGGGTACATATACTGTCTACTATAAGGCTACCAAGGACAACTATAATGATGTATCCGGAAGTGTTGAAGTAAAAATCGCCAAGGATACACCGACTGTGATGATTTCTGCTGAATCGACTTCTCTCGTTGGCGGCGGTACGGTCAAGCTGACTGTCAGCGGTGTTCCTGAGGGCGGTACGGTTACTGTGACGCAGACAGATGATCGCGGCAGTGCGGCCAAGACGCTTGATCTCACTGCAAATGGCGAAATTTCCGTATGCCTGAGCAACACGACGGCAAAGTACACATTCACTGTTGTTTATGTTGGTGACGATAATTACAATGGGGACAATGCTTCCTGCGAAGTTTCCGTGACGCGCCGCGCCGCTGCGCCCTCTTCCGGCAGCACCGTTTCCGTCCCCTCTACCCCGAACGGCACGGTGACGGTCAACCCGTCCACGGCTTCCAAGGGCGAGACTGTTACCATCACCACCAAGCCCAGCGAGGGCTATGAGCTCGGTTCCATTGAGGTTCTCGACAAGAACGGCGATTCGCTCAAGCTCAAGGATCTCGGCAACGGCAAGTACAGCTTTGTCATGCCGGATGGCAAGGTCAGCGTCGAGGCGGAGTTCGTTAAGACTGCTGCTACCAGCTTTGCTGATGTTCCCGCGAACGCTTACTTTGCCGATGCAGTGAAGTGGGCAGTCGATAAGGGGATTACCAACGGCCTGTCTGACACGATGTTTGGCCCCTACGAGCCCTGCACCCGCGCGCAGATCGTGACCTTCCTGTGGCGCGCCGCCGGCAGCCCCGAGCCGAAGACCGCAAGCAGCTTCACGGACGTTTCCGCGAGCGCTTACTATGCCAAGGCTGTTGCCTGGGCCGTTGAGAACGGCATCACGAACGGTATGACCGAGACGACATTCGCGCCCGATGCGACCTGCACCCGCGGCCAGAGCGTGACGTTCCTGTACCGCGCCCTCAAGGGCACCGCGAGCGGCAGCACGAACTTCACCGACGTTGCGTCTGACGCGTTCTACGCTGACGCTGTCAACTGGGCGGT
>CEAB01017196.1_pt1 | contig 30512 bp, 24 predicted proteins | sample 557651 | NCBI WGS metagenome assembly CEAB01 (sample SAMEA3182046, study PRJEB8094) | gut metagenome | biome: human; feature: gut; material: Stool; isolation source: human stools | place: Canada | collected 2011-11-15
CCAGCGGCTCCAGCCGCTCCATCACGTCCAGCACCGATAAACTCTGGCTCACCGTATAAAACGGCAGTTCCAGCTGCTGCGTCAGTCTCGGAGACAGACATCCTGCCGTTACCGCCGCGAGTACCGCCGGCAGCAGCGTCAGCGCGCCCAGCCAACTGCCCTTCGTCCGCCCCTGCCGGTCTGGCAGATACCGAAGACTCGCCAGACTCAGCATCGCCGGAATCACCCGAACCGTCTGCCTTGCCCCGCCCCAGGGCGCCATCCACCGGACCTCCGCATTTTTGAGCGACGCCAGTACAATCACCGCGTACAGCCCTGCCAGCAGCAAAAACAGCGCCCCGCATGCTCTTGACGCCTGCTGCGCGCCCTTCCGATTGGAAAGCACCGCCAGTACAATCACCGCCGGAGCTGCCAGCGCCTGCGTCTGGTCGGGAAACGCCATCGATGCTCTGTCTGCCGTCTGCGCCGCTGCCAGCAGGCAAAATGCTGCGCCCAGCGCCAGAACCGCGCGCCCCAGCGTCTTCCCGAACGCCTCCTGCGTCAGCGCAAGCAGATCTACCGCGCCGTTTGATAAGGTCCCGCTTATATATAGATAGCAGGAGACCGCCGCGCAGCCCAGCAGCACCCAGCCCCAGCCGAGCCCCGCGCAGGTCAAAACCGCCGGCACGCTCATTGCGCAAAAGCCCCACGCGCCTGCCTGCCGTCCGGAAATCCTATCCTCCAAGCCGGAAGCCTCCTCCCGTCTGCACCAGCACTGCCGCCTGTACCTCTTTATTTTCCAGCAGCGCTGCCCGCGCCCGGGAAAGCGTCAGCTCCCCCGGATGCGCCTGTAAAAACGAAAGCGCCCGCTCCGCTGAAATGCTTTGTCCCACCGCGCGGTATAGTTTTGCCGCCGGGCGAAGCTGCGCGCTCACGCACACCTGCGGCATCAAAAACCACGCCTTCTGCGTCAGAACCACATGCTCCGCCGTCTGCGTGAACAGCGCCCCCGCGCACCCGGCGCGCAGATCGGAAAGCGCCGCGTCGAGACTTCCCCCGCGCCCCACGTCCTGCGTATCCGCCGTCACCGTGATTTCCCCGTTCTGTGCGTCAATCACCAGCGCCTGCACCGGCACCAGCTCCGACACATCCTGCGCCCCGCCGCCAAAGCGAAACGCCAGCGCCAGCGCGGCTAGCGCCGCAAAAAATCCTGCCAGTTTTCTCAAACCTCGTCACCTCTGATTCTGATCATCCATGGGCTTCAGCGCCCCATCGCGCCATTTCTGCCGGACCAGCCGCGGTCTTACCAGCGCTCCTTTGACCTCCGCCCTGCCAAACGGCGAAAGATAGCTCCTGCCGAGGCTTTCCAGCCCCGCCAGCTCCGTCAGCAAAAGCAGCAGCCCCACCGTCACGCCGAACAGTCCCCAGAGCCCTGCCAGAACCGTCAATACAAACCGCCACAGCCGCACCGCGTCAGAAAGCTCCCGATTGGGAAGCGTAAAGCCGCAGATGCCGCTCGACGCCGTCACAATCAGCGCTGCCGGAGACACCAGCTTCGCGTCCACCGCCGCCGTACCGACGACCAGACCCCCGATGATCGACACCGCCGTCCCGACCGCCTGCGGCAGATGCAGCCCTGCCTGCTGCAAAAGCTCAAACGCGCACAGCAGCCCCAGCACCTCCAAGAGCGTTGAAAACGGCACGTTCTGCTTGCTCTCGATGATCGACAGCAGCAGCTTCGTCGGCAGCATCTGCTGATGAAACATCGCCATTGCCGCGTAAAGCGCCGGCAGCAGCAGGCTTACGCCCAGCGCCGCATAGCGCAGCAGCCGCAGCATCGACGCCGAGAAAAAGTCCGTCGCCCGGTCCTCGGGCGAGCGCATCAGCCGCCCCAGCCCCACCGGCGCCAGATACCCCAGCGGCAGCCCGTCGGTCAGCAGCCCCACCTGCCCGTCGAGCAAGCCCTGACAGAAATGGTCCGTCCGCTCGGTGTATTCCAGCAGCGGAAACGCCGTCCGCCGGGACCCCGTCACATATTCCTCGATCGCCGCCGGAGACAGCGCGCCGTCAATGTCGATGGAAGAAAGTCTCTCCTGCATCCTGCGCGGCAGCTCCGGGTCCGTCAGGCGATCGATCCAGCAGACCGTGACCTTGGTCAGCGTCCTTTTTCCGATGACCGTTTCAGCCAGCCGCAGCCCCGGCGTCCGCAGATGCCGCCGCACCAGACTCGTGTTCGTGCGCAGCGTCTCGGTAAACGCATCCTTCGCGCCCTTGACCGTGTTTTCCGTCTCCGGCGGCGACGGGCTGCGCTTTTCCCCGGTCTTCACCTCGCAGCCGAGCGCCTTCCCGCTTTTCGGAAACAAAATCACGCAGAAACCGTTCACCAGCAGCTCCGCCGCCTGCTGCGTCGACTCTGGCTCTTTTACCGACGCGCACCAGACCCCGCCCTGCAGCGCCCGTGTGTACAAGACCTCCTCGCGCGCCTCGTCCGTCATCTGCGCCAGCGGGCGCAGCACCTGCTCGGCAATGTCCCTGCCCGACGTCAGCCCGTCGAGAAACAATACCGTCAGCAGCTGTCCGCCGCAAAGGACCTTCCGCGTCTCAAAATCCGCCGCGCCTTCAAACTGCGCTGCAATCTCCCGTCCGTCTACCATCGCATCTCACCTCTTGGGAATTATTGTGCCGCCAAGCGGGAAAAACTATACGGCAGCATTTGCATATGCGGCATAAATATGGTATGATATTAGATACGATTTTTGCCTTTTTGCGCGAAACCGCTCGCGTAATACAATATATAGATGTGGAGCGAACAGCATGTACGAATTCATTACCGAAAAAACGCTTCCGGAATACGAAGCCTTTGTCCAGTCCCACCCCAAGGGAAACTTCGCCCAGAGCTATCTCTGGGGCAAGCAGAAGCCCATGTGGCAGTGGGACGCCATCGCCGTGCGCGGCGAAGACGGCGCTATCCGCGGAAGCCTTGCCGTCATGACGCGCAAGGTCCCCGGTATCGGCAGAACTCTCATGTACGGCTGCCGCGGTCCGGTGTGCGATTTAGACGACCGCGAGACATTTTCTCAGCTTCTGGACGGCGCGAAGGCGCTGGCAAAGAAATACAAATCCTACGTCATCAAGATCGACCCCGACGTTCCGTCGAGCAACGCCGCCTTTTCTTCCATGCTCCAAAGCTTCGGCTTCCGCGCCAAAGAAGGCGGCAAAAACTTCGAGGCAATCCAGCCGCGCTACGTCTTCCGCCTGAACGTCGAAGGAAAGACGGAAGAGGAGCTTCTTGCGAATTTCCACCAGAAATGGCGCTATAACATCCGCCTCGCCGAGCGCAAGGGCGTCACGGTCCGCATCTGCGGCAAGGAGATGGTCCCCGCGTTCTCCGATCTGATGCTCACGACCGGCGTGCGCGACGGCTTCGTGACCCGCAAGCCCGAATACTTTGCGGCAATGCTCGACAATCTCGGCGAGCATGCCCGGCTCTATATGGCGTTCGACCCCAACGATACCCCGATTGCCGGCACCCTCGCCATCCACTATGGCGACAAAGTCTGGTATCTCTATGGCGCGTCGAGTAACGAGCACCGCAATCTGATGCCCAACTATCTGCTCCAATGGCGCATGATTCAGTGGGCAGTCGAAACGAACTGCCGTATCTACGACTTCCGCGGCGTCTCCGGCGACGTGTCGGAGGATAACCCGCTCTACGGTCTGTTCCGCTTCAAGCAGGGCTTCGGCGGCGATTTTACCGAGTTTGTCGGCGAGATGGATCTTGTCCTCTCCCCCGTTATCTATTGGGCGGTCGAGCACGGCACGTCCGTCTTCAAGGAGCTGCGCAAACAGGTCTACCTCATTCGCAACCGTGGAAAATAAAGGAGAACACGCATGAAACGTTACCTGGTTGAATCCGCCGCCATCCGCCAGAATCTCGAGACGCTCAAAAAGCGCGCCGGAAAAGCGCGCCTGTTTGCCGTCGTCAAGGGAAACGGCTACGGTCTGGGTCTCGTTCCCCTGGCTGCCATCTGCCGCGATGCCGGCGTGGATACCTTCTGCGTGACCGAGGTATCGGACGCAAAGCAGCTCAGAGGCGCGGGCTTCACCCAGCAGATCCTCATGATCCGCCCGACCTGCGATGTCGACGAGGTCCATCAGCTTCTGGACCTGGACGTCGTGTTAACCGTCTCCAGCCAGGACGACGCGGCAGTGCTCAACGGCATCGCCACGCAGCGCAAGCAGAAGGTCAAGGCGCACATCGAGATCGACACCGGCATGGGGCGCTATGGCTTTCTTCCCGGCGAGATGGACAAGCTCCTGCACATCTATTCCTACATGGACGGACTCGACCTGTGCGGAATCTACACGCACTTCCACAGCGCGTTCTGCAACAAAAAAGCGACTGACCTTCAGATGGTCTGCTTCCGCTCCGTCATCCGCCAGCTGCAGGAAAAGGGCTTCGACGTCGGAATCTGCCACTGCTGCAATTCCGCCGGGCTTCTGCGTTTTCCCAATTACGCGATGGACGCCGTGCGCGTCGGCTCGGCAATCCTCGGCAGGCTTTCCTTCAAGGGCAGCTATAATCTCAAGCGCGTCGGCACGCTGGAAGCGACCGTCGACGAGCTGCGCTGGCTTCCCAAGGGGCACACCTGCGGCTACGGCGCAGGCTGGCGCGCGAAAAAGCCCACCCGCATTGCGGTTCTTCCCGTCGGCTGGTACAACGGCTTCGGCTGCCAGATGGGAAACGATCTGACCCGCCGCAAAGACAGCCTGCGCGGCATTTTCTCGAACCTCAGGCAGCTGATCTTCGGACGCAAGGGCTACACCGTTCTGCTCGGCGGCAAGCGCTGCCAGGTGCTCGGGCATATCGGCATGCTTCACACCGTCGTCGACGTGACGAACGTCAACTGCAAGCTCGGCGACAAAGCGGTTTTCGACGTCAATCCCCTGATGCTCAAGGGTGTGGACGTCATCTTCCAGTAAATCATTCGTCCCGGAGGTGACATCTATGGCACATCCCATCGCTGCCATCGCAACCGGCTTTGTGCGCAGCGGCATCGGCATTCTGCGCATGTCCGGCGACGGCTGCATCGACCTTGCAAACAAAGTCTTTACCCTCTCGACCAAAAAGCCCTTGTCCTGCCTTCCGGACCGGCTGTTATCGCGCGGCACGCTCTATGACGAGCAATCGCGCCCGATTGACGAGGCAATGGTCTTCGTCTCCCGCGCGCCGCACTCCTACACCGGAGAAGACACGGTCGAGTTCCAGTGTCACGGCTCTCCCGCCGTTTTGCGCGCGGGGCTTTCCGCGCTTTTGTCGGTCGGCTTCCGGCAGGCAGGACCCGGCGAGTTTACCAAGCGCGCGTTTTTAAGCGGGCAGATGGATCTGACGCAGGCAGAGGCGGTCATCGACCTCATCGACGCCGAGACGGCAGACGCCGCTGCCAACGCGGCAGGACAGGTCGCAGGCGTCCTGCGCGCAAAGCTGGACCCGATCTACGATCAGCTCATGGACATCTGCTCGCATTTTCACGCGGTGCTCGATTACCCCGACGAAGACATCGAGCCGTTCCGCCTGCAAGCGTATGAAAACACTCTGCGTTCTGCCTCCCGGCAGCTCGACGCACTGCTCTCCTCCTGCCGCCGCGGCAACTTCATCAAAAACGGCGTGCAAACCGCCATTCTCGGCGCGCCGAACGCCGGAAAGTCCAGCCTGCTCAACGCCCTTGCCGGCTTCGAGCGCGTCATCGTCACCGACATCCCCGGCACCACGCGCGACGCAGTCGAGCAGACGGTCACGCTGGGCCGTCACCTTCTTCGCCTGCTCGATACCGCGGGTATCCGCGAAACGGCAGACAAGGTGGAAGAGCTCGGCGTGGCGCGCGCGTTACAAGCGGCGCAGACCTGCCAGCTGGCACTCTTCGTCGTCGACGGCTCGAAGCCGCTGACCCCGGAGGACGAGGCTGCCATGGACGCGGCTTTGCAGGCGCCCGAGGCAATCGCAATTTTAAACAAGCAGGACCTGCCGTGCGTCATGGACCCGAGCGAGCTGCCGTTTGCCTACGTGATTCCCGTCAGCTGCGCGAAAAACGAAGGACTGGACCTGCTCGAGCAGGCGCTCGATATGCTCTTTGATTTCGACGCGCCCTGTGACGGCTCGATTCTGACGAACGCCCGCCAGGCAGACGCCATCGCGAAATCGCGCGAATCGATCGAGGCCGCGCTTTCGTCCCTGCGCCTTGGCATGACGCCGGACGCCGTTCTGGTCGACGTCGAAGCGGCAATGGAATCGCTCGGCGAGGCGACAGGCAGAGTTGTCCGTGAAGACATCACCAACCGCATTTTCGAGCGCTTCTGCGTCGGAAAGTAATATTTCAAAACAGCGCTGAGGTATTTCTATGATCTATCTGGACAATTCCGCCACCACCAAACCAAATGCCGCCTGCGTGCAGGCAATGACGCGCCTTCTGTGCGACACCTGGGGAAACCCCTCCTCGGTCCACGAGCTGGGCATTGCCGCCGAGCGCGAGCTGAAAAACGCCCGCAAGGAGGTTGCTGCCAGTCTCGGCGCTGAGCCGGACCGCGTCTTTTTCACCTCCGGCGGCACGGAGGCGGATAACTGGGCAATTTTCTCGACCTGCGAGCGCCTGAAAAAGCGCGGCAATCACATCGTCACCACTGCCGTCGAGCATCACGCCGTGCTGCACCCCATGAAAGCGCTCGAAGCGAAGGGCTTCGAGGTCACATATCTGCAGCCGGATGAGACCGGCTTCGTCTGCGCCGACGCGCTCAAAGCTGCCCTTCGCCCGGATACGATTCTCGTTTCCATCATGATGGTCAACAACGAGTCGGGCGCCGTCATGCCGATTGCGGATATGATCCGCATCACCCGCAGGCTCAGCCCGCTGGCTCTTTTTCACACCGACGCCGTCCAGGGCTTCCTGAAAATCCCCTTCAAGGCAAAGACGCTCGGCGCGGACCTGATTTCCGTCTCGGGGCATAAAATCCACGGTCCCAAGGGCGTGGGCGCGCTCTATATCCGTCCGGGTCTTCCGCTCCCGCCCTTCATCCATGGCGGCGGGCAGGAGAGCAATTTCCGCTCCGGTACCGAGAACCTGCCCGGCATCTGCGGCTTTGCCGCCGCCTGCGCCGCCACCGACGCGCAGCAGGAGATTGCCCGTATGACGGACCTTCGAGACTACTGCCGCGCCCGCGCGCAGGAAATTCCGGGGCTCGTCCTCATCGGGCAGCAGGCAGCGCCGCACATTGTAAACCTCTCGCTTCCCGGTCTTCGTTCGCAGGGCATCATCAACTGCCTGCAAACAAAGGGTATCTACGTCTCCGCCGGCTCCGCCTGCTCCAAGGGGCACCGCAGCCACGTGCTGGAGGCAATGCACCTTCCCCCTGCCGTCATCGACGGCTCTGTGCGCATTTCGTTCTGCGGCGATAACACCCGAGAGGATGTCGACCGCCTGATCGATGCTCTTCTGGAAGCAAAGACAACCTTAAAAGGATAAACGAAGGACGTGCCATTTTATGGCACGTCCTTATTTCGCAAAATCAGTCTTCAGTTCGCGTGCATCGGCTGCACAAAGCCCTGTCCGGCAAGTTCCATGTACCAGACCGCCTCGCCCTCGGAGAAGACGTCGGACATGCAGTATTTTTCCGCGTCCAGAACGTCCTGCCCGACGCGCACCTGCAGCGGCGACACGCGCACAACCTCCGCCTCCTGACAGCTGACGGCAAGCACCGTATCAAACTGCGTGTCGTTGTTGTGATCGATCACAGTCAGCCGCGTACCGGACCGGGTGAGCACCTCCGAGCCTGCCTCGTTGTAATTATAATAGTACTGCGCGTCGTCTGCCATCGAAAATGCGCCGTCGGAGAGCAGCTTCGAAAGCGCCTGCGCGTTTTCAAACGTGTAGTAAAGCTCGCTCGTCACATAGCACGGAATGCCGAACACCCGCCCGTTCTTGACATAGATATCCACCTCGCGCCCAAGAAGGCTCAGGTCGGACGAAACGGCAAATTCCTTGTGCCCGGCAAGCTTCGTCACGCCCGCGGAAAGTCTGCCGTCATTGCTCGTCAGATCGGCGTATTCGTTTCCGGTCAGCACCGCTGTATACCGCGTCAGATCATACCGGACCTCGAGATACGACCGGGGGTTCATCAGATCGTCGAGCACATAGCGCTCCGGTCCCTCTGCATCCGGGTCTGCAATCGCCGGGCAGCGCATGGCGTTGTAAATCAGCAGACACGCATTGTCGCGCGTAACAGGCTGATTGACCTGCGCGGTCAGACCATAGTAAATACCGAACGACTGCGCGTCTGCGTTCACCCGCTCGTCCCAGCCTGCGCCGGAATAGGACGCGGGGTCCTGCCCCAGAATGACCAGCAGCATCTTTGCCAGCTCCTGCGCCGTCACATTGTCCTTCGGGCGGAAGCTTCCCATGCCGTCGCCGGCAATGATGCCCTGCCCCGCGCAGTAGCCGATGTAGCCCAGCGCCCAGGAGTTCTGTGCGTCATAGAAATAGACGTCTGCCGGCGCCTGCGGGTTTTCCGTACACAAAATGGCAACCAGCTTCGCGACCTCTTCGCGCGTAATAAAATTGCCCGGGCGGAACGTTCCGTCGTCATAGCCCGAAATCAGCCCCAGATCGACCAGCATCTGCACCGCGCCGACATTCCGGATTCTGCCGCGGTCGGTGAAGGCAGCGCCCTCGTCCTGCGCGCCGGCAGGCAGCGCCAAGCACAGCAGCAGGCAAACGCAGATCAGCAGGCAAGCGATTCTCCGTTTCATACGCCGCCTCCTTTCGTTTTCTGATTTTCAGTATAGACGCTCCCGTCGGTCTTTGCAAGCGCGCGGGCGCATCTGTAATGTAACTGTAACGTTTCCGGGCAAATTCCCGTCCTTTATCCACAGCTTTGTGGATATTTCCATCCCTATGTGCGCAAAAGCGGCGCTTTCCGCACCGGAAAGCGCCGCTCAGCGTGTCAAAACCTCGTAGAGTTTCGCCATCCGCAGATGGCGAAATAGAGTGAAAATCCATGTTATCCGGCGGCTTCGCCGACCGGAAACATACTCTACGCCTCGCAAGTGTGGAATTTTGTCCCTATGGGACAAAATTATGCGCGCAGTCGAGGCGCAATTCCCTTTGTCAGAAAAGCGTCAGCTTTTTTGACAGTCTCAGCGCCGCGTCGGTATGCAAACTCTTACTTGACGGTAATGACCGTATAGTCGTCGGTACCCAGACCGATCTTCTTGCCGTGCTCGACCGCCGCTCTCCAGCAGGTGTTCGGGTGCATGGCATGCAGATGATCGTGATCCTCGGGGTCTGCGGTCTCTGCAAGGCGGCTTCCCGGCAGAACCGGCTGGCGGTTGACCGCCTCCGCGCACGCCAGATCGAGCGCCACGGGGTCAAACGATGCGAACATGCCCACATCCGGCACCATCGGCACATCGTTCTCCGGATGGCAGTCGCAGTCCGGGGAAATATCGCGCACGATGGAGATATGGAAGCTGGGACGTCCGTCTACCACCGCCTTGGCATACTCAGCGATCTTGTAGTTGAGAACCTCGGCAATCTCATCGCAGTCCGGCGCGATGGCGTCCTTCGGACAGATGGCGATGCACCTGCCGCAGCCGAGGCACTTGTCGTGGTCGATGGCGCACTTCTTATCCGTGATGATCGGCGCGCCGTGGGCGCAGATCTTTGCGCACCTGCCGCAGCCGACGCATTTGCTTGTAATCACATGGGGCTTGCCCTTTGCGTGCATTTCCATCTTGCCCGCGCGCGAGCCGCCGCCCATGCCGATGTTCTTGAGCGCGCCGCCGTAGCCCGCCTGCTCATGCCCCTTGAAGTGCGTGAGGGAGATGACGATGTCCGCGTCCATCAGGGCTCTGCCGATCTTCGCGTATTTCACATACTCGCCGCCAACGACCGGAACCTCCACATCGTCGCCGCCGCGCAGACCGTCGGCAATGATCACATGGCAGCCCGTCGAGAACGGAGAAAAGCCATTTAAATACGCCGCGTCCATATGCTCAAGCGCATTTTTCCGGCTCCCGATATATAGCGTGTTGCAGTCGGTCAGGAAGGGCCGTCCGCCTCTTGCCTTCACGAAATCCGCCACAGTCTTTGCATAGTTCGGGCGCAGATATGCCAGATTGCCAACCTCGCCGAAATGCAGCTTGATGGCGACAATCTTTCCCTCAAAATCAATCGTATCCATCCCGGCGGCGAGCAGCAGCTTTTCCAGCTTCTGCTGCTGGTTCACGCCCGGATGGCAGCGGAAATCCGTAAAAAATACCTTTGCCTGTTCCATGAGAGTTCCTCCCCGTCATTCGTAATCAAGAAAAAGTATAGCGGATTTTCGGAATTTGTCAATCCGCCTGTCTAATCCGGCAGCCGCAGCGCGGCATTCGCGAGCGAAAAGTTCGCCGTGAACGGGCGCATGAAGTTCCAGTACCCGAGCCCCCGCAGCGCGTATTGTTTCACCAGATGGAATTTGGCAAGACTCGAGCGCACATCCTCGAACCACACCTCATGTACCGCGCCGTCCATGCCCGTGTAGGAAAACCACGGCGTCTGCGCCGTCTCATCGAACTGAATCTCGCTCCGCGTGTCAAACGCCAGCTGCCGCGCCGCCTCGTTGCCGATCACCACCGCCCGCGTCAGCCCCGCTTCATACGGCAGCGTCCAGTCATACGCATAGTTGGGAAAGCCCAGCAGCAGCTTTCCCGGCTCGATGCGCGAAACCGCATACCGCACCACCCGCTCCACCGCGTCAATCGGCGCCACCGCCATCGGCGGACCATACGTGTAGCCCCATTCATACGTCATCAGCAGCACCTGATCGACCGCTTTGCCGATGGCAGCGTAGTCGTGCCCCTCATATAAAACCCCCGGCTGCGTGTCCGAGGTCTTCGGCGCAACCGCTGCCATCAGATAGCCGCCCGCCGTGTGAACCGCCTGAGAAAGCTCCTGCAAAAACGCCGCGTAGCTCGCCGCAAGCGCCTTGCCCAGAAACTCAAAGTCCACATCCACGCCGACAAAGCCGCCGTCTCGCATCTCGCGGACCGTGTTCCGGATCAAAGCCGCGCGCGCCGTTTCGTTTTCCAGCACCGCGCCTGCGCGCTGGGCAGAGAAGCTGCCCTGCTCGGTGAGCGTGGAAAGGTGCAGCAGCGTCGTCACGCCGAAGTCCTTTGCCAGCGCGCGCATCTGCTCGTCGTCCGGGCGGACCAGCTCTCCCGTTTCCGTAAAGCCGTAGGTAAACGGAGCCAGCGCCTGCGCATAGGGAAGAATCCCGCGCAGCACGCGCCCTGATACCCACGGATAGGCGTAGCCCATCAGCTGCGCCTCATAATTGGGCGTATCTTCCAGTTTTGTCACCAATACCTGCCCCGGATACAGCCGCTCCTGCGCCGATAGCCCCGGGTTGAGCCGGTACAGCTCGTTCCGCCCGAGCGAAAACGTCTGCGAAATGGAATAGACCGAGTCTCCCGGCTGCACGGTATAAAGCTGCGCGGGCTTCAGAATCAGCAGGCTTTCCCCAACCGACAGCCGGTACGGCTCCGTCAGCCCGTTGAACCGCGCCAGAAGCCCCGGCGCAACGCCGTACTGCGCCCCGATCGACCAGAGCGTCTGCCCGGCCGTCACCACATGAATCTGCATACAATCACCTCACGGCATTGTATGCCCGCTCTTGCGGAAACATCCTTGCGGCGCGCGCGCCGGCGCGCTATACTATAGGCAGCACCGCACACGGAGGCTTCCTATGACTGCAACCCTTCCGCAGCTCTGGCTGCTCGATCTGCGCGCTTATCAAGAAACCAGCCGCTGGCGCACGCTCCTGCCCGGTCTTCCGCCCGAGCGCCAACGGCGCGCGCTTGCCTGCCGCTGGGAGATCGACGGCGCGCGCCTTGCCTGCGCAGGCTTTCTGCTGCAGCAGACGCTCGCGTCAGCCGGTATCCCCATTTCTGATCAGGTCTTCACCAAAAACGAATGGGGAAAGCCGCGCCTTGTCTCTAACGCCGTCGATTTTTCCCTCAGCCACGCGGGAAATTTCTGCGTCTGCGCGCTCGATTCCTCGCCACTCGGCGTCGATGTCGAGCTGCCGCGCATTTCCATGGCGGTCGCCGCGCGCTGCTTTCATCCGGACGAAGCGGCTTTTCTGCAGACGCTGCCCGAAGAAGCGCAGAAAGACGCGCTGCTTCGCCTCTGGACCGCGAAGGAAAGCTATCTCAAGTATCTCGGGCGCGGGCTGCGTGTCCCGCTCGATTCGTTCTGCGTCCGTCTCGATGAAAACGGCGCCAGCCTGCAGGCGCCCGGCGCGTCTTCCGCCCTTCGCCTGCACGAATACACGCACGACGGCTGCCGCATCTGCCTGTGCACCAAAAGCCCCCGCCCGCCGCTTCAACTCTATCAACCGTAACAAAGCCGCCGCAGGATAACTCTCCTGCGGCGGCTGTTTTGATATTGCTCAGACTCTCGCGCTGTTGCAGACCAGATACACGACCTGCCGCTGCTGCGAAATTTTCTGCAGCAGCTCCAGCGCGCGCTTCGTCCTCGCGTCGTCGAGATTGACGAACGGGTCGTCCAGCAGCAAAAACGGCTGCTCCTTCGTAAACAGCGCGTCCACCAGCGCCAGGCGCATGCAGAGCGTGAGTGCGTCGAGCGTTCCGGCGCTGAAGCTTGCCGCCTCGCGCGCCGCGCCCTGCTCGTCGATGAACAGGCACAGATTCTTGTCGAGCAGCGCGCGCCCGAGATTTTCTCCCAGAAGCTCTTTCGCGTACCGCGTAAACCCGCGCTCCACGTCTGCCACATAGCGATTTGCAAGCCGGTCCTTTGCAAGATTCAAAAGCTCCATCGTCCGGTCGGCAAGCGTGCAGGATTTCTGAAGGCTCTGCCGCTCGTCGCAAAGCGCCGCAATCCGGTCCTCCCAGACAGAAAGATCCTCCGTTTCGCGCGATATGGTCTGCCGCTCCTGCCGCAGCGCGCGCCGTTTTTCCTCGAGCGCGTCCAGCTTCTGCTGCGCCTGCGCCTCCTGCCGCTGCAATTCTTCGGGGTCGGGAAGCGTTTGTTCTTCGTCCATTGATTCGACTGCCGGATGCTCGCGGTCAAACGTTGTCAGCGCCTGCTGCGCCGAAAGAAGCTGTCCGCTTGCCAGCGCCCATGCGCCCGCGTCACGCTCCAACGCCTCCAGTTTCTCGCCTGCATCGCCCTGCATCGCGGGGAACGCCGCAAAAAAGGCATCCAATTCCGCCTGCGCCGCCTCTTTTTGTGCCTGTGCCTGCCTGCTGTCTGCAAAATACCGCTCGGCGCGCGCGCTGGAGAGCGTATACTGCGCAAACCGGCGGCAAAGCGCCTGCGTGCACTCGCGGAGCGTCCGCGTCTCATCGAGCGCCTGATAGCGCGAAAGAGCCGCCCGGATGCTTCCCGTCAGCGCCTGCAAAAGCGCCAGGTTTCCGGCGTTCTGCTCTTCCAGCTGCTCCTTTCTTCTTTGGAGCGTCTGCCATTCGGAGAGCTCCTTCGATAGCGCCTGCACGCCCGCGCGCAAATCCTCCGGCAGCGCCTCCGGGTAGTATGGGCGCAGAAATTCCCGCAATGTTTTTTGTATTTCTCCGATATGATTTGCAAGCTTCTCTCGTTCTTCTTTCATGCGCTGCGCCTGCGCCAGAAGCGCCAGATACTCCTGCCGCGCGCCGAGCAGCGCCTGTGTAAAGCCATCACGGTAGGTCTCCCCCGGGAAATACCGGGAAAATGCCGCGTGCAGCCGCGCGTCCACCTGAGAAAGCGACTGCCGGGCTTCCTGCTGTGCCTGCTGCATTGCCCGTTTTTGCGCCTGCAGATCCAGATACGTCTTCCGGTCCAGCAGCAGCCGCGTCAGCTTCTGCTCCGGCTCGGAGACCTCCTCAAAAAAGCGCAGCAGAAAATCGTTCAGCCCCCGCCGCAGATCATAGAGCGCCTGGTTCTCTTCGTCGGTGATCGCGCTGGTCGTGATGCAGCCGCCCTCGCGCGCTTGCTTTCCGCGCAGCAGCACAGCCCCGATCAGCGCCAGCGCACCTGCTGCCGTCAACGCAATGCCGGCAGCCAAATTTGCCTTTGCCAGCAGCACGCACCCCAACGCCAGCAGCGCTGCGCCCAACACCAGAAGCAGAAGTTGCGTGCCGGAAAGGCGCGGCTTCTGTTCCTCCGGCTTCGTTTTCTGAAGCGCCTGCACCTGCTTGCGCCCTTCCAGCTCCGCAATCCGCCGGCAGTCCGTCTGATAGCGCAGCACCTCCTCCTCCGTCGGAACGCCGGTGGCAAACACACGCCGCAGCGCCTCCAGCTCGTCTTGCTGATCCTGCGGCATTGCGCCCGTTTCCAGCGCCCGCTGCAAAACCGCATGCTGCTGTTCGTCCTGCCGGAGCGAGTGCAGCTGCTCGTCCGTCGGAGCGCCGTCTGCAAAGCGCATGCACGCCAGATCAAGCTGCCGCTGCTCGTCTTCCGACAGCTGCAGCCCGGAAAGCTGACGCCTGCATGCCAGCATCTCGTCTGCCGCCTGCAGGCAGGCGCTTACCTCCTCCTGCCGCGGCGCGGTAGTCCGGAATTTTATTTCCAGTTCTGTCAGTCGTTTTGTCTCTTCGGGCAGCAGCTGCGACGAAAGCTTCGCCTGCAGCTCTCCCAGCTGCGTGCACTGCCGCGTGCATTCGTCCAGCTCCTGCTGCGTTTTCTCCCGGTCCGCAAAGAAGCCTTCTTCGCGCGCGACAATCTCGCGGTCCTCGTCGCAAAGGGTCAGCTCACCGAGCCGCCTGCACGCCTGCTGCGCATCAAGAAAGTGCTCTCGCTGCCGCCGGATTTCTTCGGTGCTCGGAAGCCCTGCCGGATAGCGCGCGAAAAGCGCCTGCAAAAGCGCCTCCTGTTTTTCACACGCCGCTGCCAGCTCCTTTCTCTGCGAAAGCTGCATGCTGCGCGCCTTCTGGTCGGACGAAATGCGGATTTTTTCGCGCAGGTCCGCAATTTCCGCCGTTGTCTGCTCTGCCGCTTCGTTCGCCCGATTCAGCTCCCGCAGCACTTCTTCCAACCGGGGCAGCTTCTGCCTTGCTTCCAGCGTCTGCGCTTCGAGCGCATGCAGTTCCCGCTCACAGTCGGCAATTTCTCCCTTGTCTCCGCTGTAGGCGCGCAGATTCCGCCGGAATTGGCGCAGTGCCTGCTCGGCGGTATCGAAGTTGTTCATGTCGTTCGTGTCGTCGACCAGATTGGAAAGCTTTGCGCGCATCGACGTCGTCGCCTGCATATCCGCCTCTGCCGCCTGCGGCAGATAGGTGCTGCGCGCAAAAGACGCCGCGTCCAGCCCGAACAGTTCCTCTCCGAGCCGCGAAGAAAACGGCGTTTCGTCCGTCCGGCGCGTCAGATCCCGCAGGGAAAACGTATCCTTCGCCGCTGTCTTTCCGAAGTAGCGCGTCACACGGTATGCAGCGCCCTGATACTCGAATTCCAGAAAGCCGCCGAATTTTCCGCCCTGCCAGGGCTCAAAACGCCTGCGCTCGTTCTCGGTCACATTGTGCGCGCCCGTGCGCGGCAGCCCGTAGAACATTGCCTTCAAAAACGCTGCCAGCGTGCTTTTTCCGAAGCCGTTTTCCCGGCAGATCACCGCCAGCCCCTCCGGAAATTCGTAGTCGAAGCCGGACAGCACGCCGAAATTTTCAATGTGGCACCGCAGCAGCCTCATAGTGAAATCTCCTCTCCCGAAAGCGCCTGCAGCCCGGCGCGGATGACGGCAGCTTTGTCCGCGTCCGTCAATTCGCTCGCCAGCACCTGCCGGATAAACTCTCCCTTGAGCGATACGTCATTCCGGTACGCATCCGCATCCAGCGCCAGATGGCTTTCGTCCTTGACCTTGACAAAAAAGAAGCTTCCCTGCAGCGTCTGCTGCAGATACGGCGCGGAAATATCCGCCGTAGGGTCACTCTCGCCGGTCAGCAGAAACTCGACCATATCCTCCGGCGAAAGCCCCAGCGACTGCTCCTTCATGCGCTGCGCAATCTGCGCGTTCTGTGTAAGCCCCGTGATATCAACCGGCACCCGGTGCAGCTGCCGCGCGGAAAACAGCACAAACTCGTGCGCAACGCTTCCGTCCTCCACCGTCAGCAGCACAAAGCCCTTCTCGCCGCACTCGTCAAACCCGCGCCCCTCGAGGCAACCCGGATAACAGTAGCTTCCGGTTTCATCGAGCGGTCCGGTCTGATAGGTATGCAGGTGTCCCAGCGCCAGATAGTCGATGCCCCGGTTCTTCAGCAAATTCAGGTTGATCATGTCCTCGCCGCACGCCGTTCCGATTCCCCCGTGGAGCATGACCAGATTGACCGCGCCGTCCGTATGCGGCAGCGATTCATAAAACGCCGCATCAAGACCCAGCTGCGCGCCAGAAATTGCAATGCCGTCATATTGCACTGTCGACCATGTCTTTCCGAACACCTTGAGATTCTCCGGCAGCGCGCAGTCGCAGAAGGCGTTTGCCGCCTCGTCGTGGTTTCCGGGCAGATACAGATAGTCGACCTCCGGCGTCCTGCGGATGGCGGCAAGCAGCGCGTCGACCGTGCGCACACGCACCCGCGCCCCGTCAAACAGGTCTCCCGCAATCAGAACCGCGCGCACTGCGTGCTCCTGCGCAAACTCCGTCAGCCGGACAAAGCTCTGCAGCATTTCCGTATTTCGCACCGATGCCTGCTGCGCCGTCATATGCGTCTGCATCGGAGAATCCAGATGGATGTCCGCGCAATGGATCAGCTTCATAAGCGCCTCCCTCCGTCCGCCGTGCCCGGCAGACCCTTTTTCTTTATTCTATCATATCCGCGCAAGCGCCGCATGGCAAGCGCCAAATTTGCAGAAAAACTGTCCGGCAGAAATGCTGCCGGACATACCGCCGTTTATTTTCTCCTTTTTTACGCTGCCGCGTTTTCATAGAACAGGTGCAGCCGCTGCGTCCCCGCCGCGGCGTCTTCCGTGCCCTCTGCATCCGTTTCCGCTTTTTCATAGCGCGGAATCAGCAGCAGATGGATCTGCCAGCCGTCAATTTCTCCCGCGCCGTCTTTGCCGTAGGTCAGAACGTCTTCGAAGTCCTCCGGCGTGCCGCCCTCCGTCAGCATCACAAGATAGCCCTGCGCGTCCGGATATCGCGCCCCGATTTCCGCCTGCGGCAAATACTTCAGCGCATCCAGATAATCTGTCAGCTGATAGACGCTCTGCTGCTCCGCCCACTCGCCACGCTCGGTCACGAAAAATTCCCCGTTGTCGGGGTGAATCCGCAGCTGCGCGCTGTAGACGTCCCATTTATCATAATAGAAAAAGCGAATCGTACCGCCATTTTCAAAATCACAGTCCTTTGTCAGCCGCAGCTCAAAATTATCCGCGTTTACATACAGCTCCTCGCTGTTTTTGAGCTTCTGCGTCTTTGCAATCTTCCCGGCGATCTGCGCAGAATCCAGCTGCGAGACATTGCTTCCGTCCATCGGAGACTCCTGCCGCACCCATTTTATGTTCTTCGCCAATGCTGCCGTCAGCGCGCAGATGGCTGCCAGCAGCAGAATCCACACGATTGGGAATTTGATCTTCTTCATGGACCGTCCGCTCCTTTCTAAGCCTTTTCGAGCAGCAGTACCGTCTCCACATGCGCGCACCTTGGAAACAGATCAAAGCAGTGCGCCTTCTTTGCCTCATACCCCTTCTCCCGGAGTCTTGCCACATCGCGCGCCAGCGTTGCCGGGTCGCACGAAACATAGACAATCCGCGCCGGCGCCATCTGCGCCATTGCCGCAATCACATCCTCGCTCACGCCCTTTCTCGGCGGGTCGATGACGATCACGTCGGGCTTTATGCCATCGCGCGCAAATTTTGTGGCAGCTTCGCCCGCATCCGCGCAGAAAAATTCCGCGTTTGAAATACCGTTGCGCGCGGCGTTTTCCTTCGCGTCGCGGATTGCCGCGTCCACAATTTCCACACCGTAGACCTTTTTCACATGCCGTGCCAGACACAGCGTAATTGTGCCGCTGCCGCAATATAAATCCAGCGCCGTTTCCTCACCGCACAGACCGGCAAACTCAATGGCTGTTTCATACAGCCGCTCCGCCTGGTCGTGGTTCACCTGATAGAATGCCGCAGGCGAAAGCCGAAATGTCAGCCCCAACAGCGTATCTTCCAGCGCGCCATCTCCATAAAGCGTCTCAAAGCGGTCTCCGAGAATGACGTTGCTCTTTTTCGTGTTGTAATTGATGACAATCCCGCTGACCTCCGACACTTGCTCGCGGATTGTCCGGACAAGCGCCTCTTTTTTTGCAAGCGTCTTTCCGTTGACGATCAGGCAAAGCAGAACCTTCGGGTCCTTGCTTGCCGCGCGCAGATAGATATGCCGGACCACGCCTGTGTGTGTCCGCTCGTCATACGCCGCAATATTCTCTTTTTCCATCCAGCGAAGCACCGCTTCGCGCGCCCGATTGGCGCTTTCCGGCTGAATTTTGCAGTCTGCGATGGCAATGACCGCATGGCTGCCTGCCCGATAAAAGCCCGCGACAGGCTTGCCGTTTTGCGCCTGCACCGGAAATTGCACCTTGTTGCGGTAGCCGTATATGCTCTCGCTTCCGGTGATCTGCAGGTCCGGAAATTCTACGCCGCCGATGCGAGACAGTGCATCCTGCACACGGCGTTTTTTCTGCTCCAGCTCGCACGCATAGTCCATGTGCCAGAACACGCAGCCGCCGCAGCGCCCAAAATACGGGCACTCCGGCTCCACGCGATGCGGTGATGCCTCCATTACACGCACGAGGCTTCCATACGCGCAGGTTCTTCCGACGTGGTCAATTTTGATCTCGCATGTTTCCCCCGGAATCACGCCCGGCACAAACACGACCTGTCCGTCAATGCGCGCCACACCCGCGCCCTCGGCAGTCAAGCCGGTAATTTCCGCACGGTAGGTTTTGTTTTTCTCCATTGCTTTCTCTCCGTGTTTCACGTGAAACATTTCACGCATCCAATCGTTCGCCGGTTCGCACGTCGAAACGGTAGACATTCTCATGCTGTGTCTCACCGTCTGCGTCGGCGTACCGCTCTATCACGGTATACCTCACCGTCAGAATCCCGTCGTCCAGACTGGCGGTATAATCTCCGTCCAGGAACGCCAACGTATGCCGCTCCTGCGCAGCCTCATAGACCGTCGTTCCCATGTAATCCTGCAAATTCATCTGCAAGGTCAAAAAGACGTCATTGATTTTCTGTTCCACATCTTCCGAGCCGAGTTTGAAACAAGGAAGCACCAGCGACATGCTGACAATCTCCTCCTGATCCATCTGCACCTCATACGGCTCGTCCGTAAAGGTTTCGGGAACAGGCAAATCTGAAGCATTTTCCTCTGAAGGCTCGCCGTCCGCAACTGGCTTCTGCCCCTCTACGACGCTCGGCAGCGTCACAATATCCTGCGTATCCGCCTGCGCAGTAGATTCCAGCGTCTGCGAATGATCAACCAGGCTGGCGGGCATCTCCTGCGTCGAAGCGCCATTTGCCGAGCAGGACGTCAAAAACAGCAAAGCGGCGCAAATTGCCGTGATCTCTCGTTTCATTCATAACACCTCACCAAAAGTTTACCACAGAACCCGACTTGTGTAAAGCCATCGCATCCGCTATACTAAGAGCAGCCTATTTGGAACATATCAGGAGGCAACTATGCTTTCTTATCAAAATTGTAACCTGTGCCCGCGCCGCTGCGGGGCAGACCGCACAAACGGGCAGCTCGGCTTCTGCCGCCAGCCGGACAAAATTTACGCTGCGCGCGCCGCGGCGCACTATTGGGAAGAACCGGTCATTTCCGGCAGCTTCGGCTCCGGCGCAGTGTTCTTCTCCGGCTGCACGCTCAAATGCCTGTTCTGCCAGAACGGCGTCATTTCGCAGGAAAACCTCGGAAAAGAAATTTCAACCGCTCATCTGCGGGAAATCTTCTTAAAACTCATCGAAGACGGCGGCCAGAACATCAATCTCGTCACGCCGACGCACTTTCTTCCGTCCATTCTCCCGGCGCTGACTCCGAAGCTCCCCGTACCCGTGGTCTACAATTGCGGCGGCTATGAGCGCGTCGAGACGCTGCGCGAGCTCGAAGGGTTCGTCGATATCTATCTTCCGGACATGAAATATTCTGACCCGAAGCTTGCCGGAATCTTAAGCGCCGCGCCCGACTATGTCGAGATCGCAAAGGCAGCAATCGCAGAAATGTACCGCCAGGTAGGCAGTGCGGTGATTGAAGACGAGATCATGCAGCGCGGTATGATCGTCCGGCACCTGATGCTGCCCGGCGAGCTTGATAATACGCTGGGCGTTCTCGACTGGTTCTCCGAAGCATTCCCGAAGGGAGACGTTTTATTCAGCCTCATGAGCCAGTATGTGCCGATGGGAAAGGCGAAAACCATGCCGCCCTACGACCGGCGCATTACCGAAGATGAATATGACGCAGCGCTTTCCTATCTGGAGCTGCTCGGAATCGAAAATGGCTTCACGCAGGATTTTTCCGCCGCGACGGAAGAATACATTCCGGATTTTTCCTTTGAGGGCTTATAAATTCAAAACAAACGTTTGATTTTTGGATGCACCTGTGCTATACTCAAGAAAATAACATGCAGGAGGCTGCGGCAGATGGCACGAACGACAGACAAGCGCGAGCGCATTTTGGAATACATCACCCAGTTCACGCGCGAGAACGGATATTCTCCTTCCGTGCGCGAAATCTGCGAGGGCGTGGGTCTTGCGTCCACGGCGACGGTCCATTATCACCTCAACGCTCTGCGGCAGGAGGGCTCCATCAACATGGACGGCAAAAAGAACCGGACCATCAGCCTGCCGGACCGGCTTCCGATCGGAAAAATTCCGGTCGTCGGCGTGGTCACTGCGGGCGTGCCGATTCTGGCGGTTGAAAACATCGAAGGGTATCTTCCCTGGGACGGAGACGAGAGCTGCTTTGCCCTGCGCGTGCGCGGCGACTCGATGATAAATGCCGGCATTCTCTCCGGCGACAAGGTCGTCGTCCGCCCGCAGAAGACCGCAGAAAACGGGCAGATCGTCGTGGCGCTGCTGGACGACTCTGCCACCGTCAAGCGCTTTCACCGCGAAAAGGGCAAGGTCTGGCTTTTGCCGGAGAACCCTGCGTATGAGCCCATCGACGGCACCGATTGCTCAATTCTGGGTCTTGTCAAAGCCGTCGTCCGCGAATACTGAATACTGATTCAAAAGCTGACGCTTTTTGGTTTATCCTAAAGTGATGCACGAAACCGTGCATCACTTTTTCATTTTTGTGCAGTTCCTATATAATATTGTATACGCGCTTGCAAATGGCGCTTCTCCGTGTTAAAATTATGGTGTAATACTATGTCCAATTATCAGGATTTTCATAGGAAAGGAGCTTTTTCTTGTACTCCTCAACGTATATCTGGGCGAAGGTTCTCGGTCACATGGAGCAGCAGCTCACGCCCGCCGTCGTCTCAACCTGGTTTGACGACACCGAGGTGCTGGAGCTGACCGATCAGAAGCTCGTCCTCTTCTCGCCGTCGACCTTCCGCAAGGACATGATCGTATCGCGCTGCGCGGTCTATATTCAGGAGGCGCTCAAGGATCTGTTCGACATGGAGCTTGAGCTGATCGTTCTGGATGAAACGCAGATCGACGCCTACCGCTCGCGCAAAAAGAAGCCGCGCTTTATTGAGTTCAATCCGCAGTTCACCTTCGATAACTTCATCGTCGGCAACAGCAACCGCTTTGCAAACGCCGCAGCCGTCGCCGTCGCGGAAAAGCCGGCAGATTCCTATAACCCGCTTTTCATCTACGGTCCGTCCGGCGTCGGCAAGACGCACCTGCTCTATGCCATTGCCAACGAGATTCACAAAGCGCATCCGGACTACAACATCGTCTATATCAAGGGCGACCAGTTCACCAACGAGCTGATCAACGCTCTGCGCGAAGGCAAGAACAACGAGTTCCGCCTCAAATACCGCGGCGCGGACCTGTTCCTGGTCGACGATATTCAGTTCATTGCCGGCAAAGACTCCACGCAGGAGGAGTTCTTCCATACCTTCAACAATCTCTACGAGAGCCACAAGCAGATCGTCCTGACCTCCGACCGTCCGCCCCATGAGATGGTCCGTCTGGAAGACCGGCTGCGCACACGCTTCGAGTGGGGCTTGCTTGCCGATATTCAGCCGCCCGACTATGAGACGCGCATGGCAATCATCAAGAACAAAGCCGTCCACCTCGGCTTTGACATTCCGGACGACGTCTGCAATTACATTGCCGAGAACATTACCAACAACGTCCGCCAGATTGAAGGTACGGTCAAAAAAATCAAGGCATTCAAGGAGCTCGACGGCATGGTGCTCGACGTGCCGAATGTTTCGCGCGCCATCAAGGACATGTTCAAGGGCAAGGCAGAAAATCTCCCGACACCCGCACTCATTGTCAGCGAGGTCTGCCAGTACTACAACATCGAAGAGCAGGTCTTGAGAAGCACGCTCAAGAACAAGAATACCGCCGAAGCGCGGCAGGTTGCGATGTACTTAATTCGCACGATGACAAACCTGTCTCTTCCCGAAATCGGGCGCGAGTTTGCAAGGGACCACACGACGGTCATGCACGGGCTCAAAAAGGTCGAGCAGACGCTGCAGAACAGCGCCTCTCCCTTAAACGATACCATCCGCGACATCACCGCCAATATTAACAATAAACTCTGAAAACCGCGCAAAACAGCTTTTTCTTTTTCGCGCGAATTTTTCCACATTTCCATGTGGATACTTCTGCTTTCCCCTGTGGACAGACATGAAACCCTCGTTTCACGGTTGCACCTGTGCAGAACCTTCTTTTTTCCCGGTTTCCCTGTGGACAGTTTTTTCTTACGCCCGCAAGGCTTTCCGGACTTATCCACATGTCGTACGCCCTACTGTTACTTACTACTGAATTTATCCTTTCTTTCTTTTTAGAAAGACGTCAGGAGGTATCCTTTTATGAAATTTACCTGTGAAAAAACTCAGCTGGTTTCCGCCATCTCCGTCGCCTCGCGCACCGTCGCGCAGAAGAGCGCCATCTCGGGGCTGGAAGGTATTCTGGTCCGTGCAGGTGTCAAAGTGATGCTGACCGGTTATAATCTGGAAACAGGCATCACCGTGAGCGTCGATGCCGACGTGCAGGAAAACGGCGCGTGCATCATGCCTGCCCGGCTGTTTTTTGATATCGTCCGCAAACTGCCGGACGATACCGTGAGCATTCAGGTCGACGAGAACTTCAAGGTCTCGATCAAAGGCGGCATTTCGTCGTTCACCATCACTGCCCTTTCTGCCGACGACTACCCCGAGCTTCCGGATGTCGACTCGGAGAAAGGCATCCGCGTGCCGCAGTGCGAGCTGAAGGCAATGATCTCCGGTACAATCTTCGCCGTCAGCGAAAATCAGGCACGCCCGATTCATACCGGCATTCTCTTTGAGGTCGACAATGATTCCATCACGAGCGTTGCCGTCGACGGCTACCGTCTGGCGCTGCGCCGGTATCTGCCGGAGGAATCCCTGGAGCGCACGCTCAAATTTGTCGCGCCCGCAGCGGCATTAAAAGAAGTCGAAAAAATCCTCGGCGACACCGAGGACCCCGCAACCTTCTATCCGGGCTCGAAGCACATTCTCTTTACCATCGGAGATGCCACGCTCGTCTGCCGTATTCTGGAGGGTGAATTTCTGGATTGGCGGCGCGTGCTGCCGCAGAATAACCCCGTCAAGCTCGTCGGAAATGTCAGCCGCCTGACCGACTCCATTGAGCGTGTCGGGCTTGTCATCTCCGAAAAACTCAAAAGCCCCGTGCGCTGCAAGTTTGGAGACAACAGCGCAGAATTCCGCACCATCTCCACGATCGGTGAGGCGTACGACGTCTGCCCGATTGCCGGCGACGGCAAGGATCTGGAGATCGGCTTTAACTGCAAGTATTTACTCGATGCGCTGCGCGCCGTGCCGGACAGCGAGTGCACGCTGGAAATGATCAACGGACTCAGCCCCATCGTCTTAAATCCCACCGAAGGAAACCGCTACAGCTATATGGTGCTGCCCGTCCGGCTCAAAGCAGGAGAATAAGCCATGAAAGTACGTGTCACAAAAAAGCTTTCGGATGCGCCGATTGCCATCCCGATTACCACCGAGTTTATTAAATTACAGGACTTTCTGAAATTTGCCAACGCCTGCGAGTCCGGCGGCATGGCAAAGACGTTCATCCAGAACGGGCAGGTGCAGGTCAACGGCGAAACCTGCACCCAGCGCGGCAAAAAGCTCCGCCCGGGCGATACCGTAACCTTTATGGGAAATACCTGGCTCGTTTCGCAGGAGGACGTATGAAGCTCACGCGGCTGCGCCTGTTTGACTTCCGGAACTATGAAACGCTGGACCTCACGCTGGACCCCGGCGTCAACCTGATTCTGGGCGAAAATGCGCAGGGAAAGACGAACCTTCTCGAAGCGGTCGGCTATTTGTCGACCGGCAGAAGCTTTCGCACGCAGAAGACGCAAGAACTGATCCGCTTCGGAGCAAGCTTTGCCGATCTGAACGCCGACGTCTTTTCGCAGGGGCGCGACCAGAACATCCGTGCGGTCCTGTTTTCCGGCAGACGCCCGCGGCAGCTCTACTTGGGCGGTGTGAAGCAGAAAAGCGCAGCAGCGTTGCCCGGCGTTCTGACAACGGTGCTGTTCTGCCCGGAAGACCTTCTGGTTTTAAAAGGCGGCAGCCAGCCGCGCAGGAGGCTGCTTGACAATGCGCTGTGCCAGCTCCGACCTTCGTATGCCTCCGCGCTGACAGAATATAACCGTCTGCTGGACAGCAAGAGCCGCATTTTGAAGGACTACCGCGAAAAGCCGGATTTATTGGAGCCGCTGCCCGAATATAATTACCGCCTCGCGCAGGTCGGTGCGATTTTGATCTCGCACCGCGCGCGGTATCTGAAAGCGCTCGAGCAGGCGGCAAGCGGCTACCACAGCGCGTTCTCCGCAGGAAAAGAAACCATGACGCTCGTCTACCGCACGGTCTCGACCGTGGAAGACCCGTTTGCCGAGCGGAAAACCATCTTCGAGCAGATTCTGGAGCACCAGGAGCGGCACTACCGCGCAGAACTGGACGCCGGGCAGTGTCTGACAGGTCCGCACAAAGATGATTTTGACGCGCTCTTAGACGATATTCCCGTTAAGTCCTTCGGCTCGCAGGGACAGACGCGCACCGCCGCGATCAGTCTGAAGCTTTCCGAGCGCGAGCTTCTGCGAAGAGACACCGGAGAAGAGCCGGTTCTGTTATTAGACGACGTGCTCTCCGAGCTGGACGCCACGCGGCAGGACTTCGTTCTCAACCAGATCACCTCCGGACAGGTTTTGATTACCTGCTGCGAGCCGGGGCGTGTCACAAAAATCGGCAAAACCATTGAAATTCGCGCAGGAGGGCTCGTATGTACGTAGACATCGGCATGGACCTTGCCGTGCGCGCAAGCCAGGTGCTCGGCGTCTTTGACCTCGATAATACCTCCTGGTCCAAGCGCACCCGCGAGTTTTTGCAGCGCGCGCAGGAAGACGGCTGCCTCATCGAGGCGACCGACGAGCTTCCCAAATCGTTTGTCCTCACGCAGGAATACGGGCAGACGCGCGTCTACTTGACCAAATTCAACGCATCCATCCTTGCCCGGCGCTTTGCCGGAGGCAGGCAGCAATGATACCCCGCTTTTTGATCAAAGCAAAAGGAGAAATCCATGAGTGAAGAAATTTTGAAAAACGAAGTCGTGGAAACGCAGTACGACGCCAGCCAGATTCAGGTTCTCGAAGGTCTGGAAGCTGTCCGCAAGCGCCCCGGCATGTACATCGGCTCGACCAGCGTGTCGGGTCTTCACCACCTGGTCTATGAGATCGTCGACAACGCGATCGACGAGGCGCTGGCAGGCTACTGCCACCATGTACAGGTGACGATCAACGAAGGAAATACGATTACCGTTTTAGACGACGGACGCGGCATCCCGGTCGACATTCAGGCGCAGACCGGAAAGCCTGCGCTTGAGGTCGTCTATACGGTGCTGCACGCGGGCGGCAAATTCGGCGGCGGAGGCTATAAGGTCTCCGGCGGACTGCACGGTGTGGGCGCGTCGGTTGTCAACGCCCTTTCCGAGTGGCTCATTGTCGACGTCTTCCGCGACGGCAAGATCTACGAGATGCAGTTCTCGCGCGGCAATATCACGAAGGAAATGAGAATTGTCGGCACGACCGACCAGCATGGCACGAAGGTCACCTTCAAGCCCGACCCCGAGATGTTCGACACCACGGAATATGACTACGAGACGCTGCACACGAGAATGCGCGAGCAGGCGTTTTTGAACGCAGGTCTGCAGATTACCATCCGCGACGAACGCATCGAGTCTGCCGACAAGCCCCAAAAAGAGCGCTTCGACTCCATGTGCTACGAGGGCGGCATCCGTGAGTTTGTCCAGTGGTATAACCGCCACAAAACGCCGATTCACCCCGATGTCATCTATATGGCAGGCAGGAAGGGCGACCAGACGGCAGAGGTTGCTCTGCAGTATAACGACTCGTTCAACGAAACGATTGTCTCCTTTGCCAACGACATTCATACCCCCGAGGGCGGCATGCACGAAGAGGGCTTTAAGCGGGCTCTTACCTCGGTCCTCAACGCCTACGGGCAGAAAAAGGGCATCATTAAGCAGGACGACAAGGTTTCCGGCGAGGATGTGCGCGAAGGCTTGACCGCGATTATCTCCGTCAAGCTGACCGATGCGCAGTTTGAAGGTCAGACCAAGGCAAAGCTCGGCAACGCCTCGATCCGCACGCTTGTCAGCAACATCGTCACCCAGCAGCTCGCAGAGTTCCTGGAGGAAAACCCGGCGGTGGCGCGCGCGATTCTCGATAAGGCAATGATGGCAAACCGCGCCAGAGAGGCGGCGCGCAAGGCAAAAGAGGCAATCCGCCGCAAGACAGGACTTGAGTCCGGGCAGATGCCCGACAAGCTGCGCGACTGCAACGACACAGACCCCACGCTGACCGAAATTTACATCGTCGAGGGTGACTCCGCCGGCGGCTCTGCCACGCAGGGTCGGGACTCCCGCTTCCAGGCAATTCTTCCCCTCTGGGGCAAGATGCTGAACGTCGAAAAGGCGCGCGCCGACAAGGTCTACGGCAACGATAAGCTCCAGCCCGTCATCACAGCCCTCGGCGCGGGCATCGGAGACGAGTTTAATCTTGAGAAGCTCCGGTACCACAAGGTTATCATCATGGCGGATGCCGATGTCGACGGCAGCCATATCCGCACGCTTTTACTCACCTTCTTCTTCCGCTTCATGCGCCCGCTCATTGAGCAGGGCTATGTCTACTCCGCCGTGCCGCCTCTTTATAAGCTTACGCGCGGCAAATCCGTCAAGGTCGCCTTCTCAGACGAGCAGCGCGACCAGATTTCCAGCGAACTGCGCGGCGGCAATCCCAACGTGAAGGTCGATATCTCCCGGTTCAAGGGTCTGGGCGAAATGGACCCGCACGAGCTCTGGGAGACGACCATGAATCCAGAAACCAGAACGCTGCGCCGGATTACCCTCGACGACGCCGTTGCTGCCGACCAGATCTTCACCGTCCTCATGGGTGAAGACGTCGAGCCCAGAAAGGAATTCATCGAGGAAAACGCCAAATACGTCGTCAACCTCGACATTTAAGCCCCTACAACTCCAAAAGGAGACCAATCTATGGCACATAAGAAAGATTACAAGCCCGAGGACATCCTGTTCCCCGAGCAGACGATTGTTCAGTCCGAGCTTGTGCAGGAGATGAAATCGTCCTATATTGACTACGCGATGTCCGTCATCGTCGGAAGAGCCCTTCCGGACGTGCGAGACGGCTTAAAGCCCGTCCACCGGCGCATTCTGTACGCGATGTATGAAGACGGGCTGACCTCCGATAAGCCGTTCAAAAAGTCCGCGACGTGCGTCGGCGACGTGCTGGGCCGGTATCATCCGCACGGCGATGCGTCGGTCTACGACGCGATGGTCCGTCTGGCGCAGGATTTTTCCATGCGCTACATGCTCGTTGACGGGCACGGCAACTTCGGCTCCGTCGACGGAGACCCTCCCGCGGCATACCGTTATACCGAAGCGCGCATGTCCAAGCTCTGCAATGAGATGCTGCGCGACATCGATAAGGACACCGTCAACTGGGACCCGAACTTCGACGAGTCAAGAAAAGAGCCGCGTGTGCTGCCGTCCCGTTTCCCGAACCTGCTGGTCAACGGCTCGTCGGGAATTGCTGTCGGCATGGCGACGAATATTCCGCCGCACAATCTGCGCGAGGTCATCGACGCCTGTGTCTGCGTGCTGGATAACCCCGAGGCAGATTTGCTCGACCTCATGGACCACATCCAGGGTCCGGATTTCCCGACGCGCGGCATCATCATGGGGCGCAGCGGCATCCGCGCCGCCTACTCCACCGGCCGCGGCAAAATTACCGTCCGCGCGCGCACGGAGCTCGAAGAGTTCGGGCAAAACCGGCAGCGCATCATCGTTACCGAGCTTCCCTATCAGGTCAACAAGCGCCAGCTCATTGCCGCGATGGCAGATCAGGTGCGCGACAAGCGCCTCGAGGGCATTTCCGATATCCGCGACGAGACAGACCGCAACGGTATGCGCATCGTCATTGAGCTCAAAAAGGACGCCAACGCGCAGGTAGTCTTAAACCGCCTGTTTGCCCAGACGCAGATGCAGACGACCTTCGGCGTGACGATGCTGGCGCTGGTCAATAACCAGACGCAGCCGAAGATTCTCTCGCTGCGCCACATGCTGGACGAGTACCTCGCCTTCCAGGAAGAGATCATCACGCGCAGAACGCAGTACGATCTCAAAAAGGCACTCGAGCGCCAGCACGTGCTTGAGGGTCTGCTCATTGCTGAGCAGAACATTGACGAGGTCATCAAGACCATCCGCGAGAGCTACGACGACGCGAAAGAGCGCCTGATGGCAAAGTTCAACCTGTCTGAAATTCAGGCGCAGGTCGTGCTCGACATGCAGCTCAAACGCCTGCAGGGACTCGAGCGCGAGAAGCTGCAGAACGAGTACGACGAGCTGGAAAAGCGCATCGAGTATTACCGCGAGCTGCTTTCCGACGAAAACATGCTCAAGGGCGTTTTGAAAGACGAGCTGCTTGCCATCCGCGACAAATACGGCGACGACCGCCGCACCGAAATTCAGGATGTCGAAGACGAGATTGATATCGAGGACCTGATCGAAGAGGAGCAGTGCGTCTTTACCCTCTCGCACGCGGGCTATATCAAGCGTGTTCCCGCTTCGACCTATCGCGCCCAGAAGCGCGGCGGCAGAGGCGTCACCGGGCAGACGCTCAAGGAAGAGGACTTTGTCGAAAGCGTCTTCTCTGCGTCCACGCATGACTATATCCTCTTCTTCACCAGCCTCGGCAAGGTCCACCGCAAGAAGGGCTACCAGATTCCCGAGGCGGGCAGAACGGCAAAGGGCACGAATATTGTGAACATCCTGCCGTTAGAGCCGGGCGAGACCGTCACCGCGGGCATCACGGTCCACGAATTTGACGACGACAACCTCATGTTCGTCACGAAGCAGGGCACGGTCAAGAGGGTCCTTCTTTCGAGTCTCAATACCGCCAGAAAAGCGGGCATCCGCGCGCTCACGCTCAACGAGGGCGACGAGCTGATTGCCGTCATGAAGACGAACGGCGAAAACAACATCCTGCTTGCGACCAAGGACGGCTTTGCCATCTGCTTTAACGAGTCTGACGTGCGCGTCATGGGTCGCGACGCGGCGGGCGTCAAGGGTATCACGCTGCTGGACGGCGACGAGGTCGTCGGCGCCGGCATCGCAGAGCCGGGCAAGCAGCTTCTGACCGTCACCGAGCTCGGCTACGGCAAGCGCACCGAGATGAACGAGTACCTGCGTCTGGACGAAACCGGCGAGCGCCGCCCGCAGCAAAGAGGCGGCAAGGGACTCAAGAACTACAACATCACCGCCAAGACCGGCAGAATCGCGGGCATCGCGATTGTATCCGGGGAAGACGATGTGATGCTGATTGAAAACGGCGGCGTTCTCATTCGCATGGCTGCGTCCGATATCAACGTCTATAAGCGCGACACGCAGGGCGTCATTCTCATGAGAGTGGAAGAAGGCAACCGGGTCATTTCGATCGAGCGCGTCGATCCCGAGCAGGAGGAAGAATAAGTTTCTGCCGTCCGTGGCGGCAGGCGCCAGTGTGATTGCTGGCGGTAGCCGCCAGCTGGTCCTTTTTCGACCCCACGCTTCTTAGCTGCGCAAAGAAGCGCGGTGTCGAGCCTCCGCGAAGAAGTTGCCCAAAGGAACCCCTTGGAAGGGGTTCCTCTGGACTCCTCCCGAAACAGAGGGACCGCGGTCCCTCTGGCACCCTGGGGCTGCCCGGTACAGAGATTTTCCCAGTCGGGCGTTGTTACGTACTTTTGAGCGACTGCTAGTCGGGGGTACGACAAA